>Ga0209541_10000183_pt1 | contig 117411 bp, 133 predicted proteins | sample RifCSPlowO2_01_FD_184027 | JGI IMG/M metagenome (GOLD analysis project Ga0209541, IMG submission 184027) | Groundwater microbial communities from Rifle, Colorado - Rifle CSP2_plank lowO2_0.1 (SPAdes) (version 2) | ecosystem: Environmental > Aquatic > Deep subsurface > Groundwater | place... | reverse complement strand
ACAGCATTGATTTAAAAAAGAGAATAAGAACAGATGGAAGTAAACCATCATTTTTTGTTGTACAGGATTACAGACAATATATGAAAATATTAGATAAAATGGGAGTTAGGAAGTATACGCAGATAGAGTTGCGACCATAAAAATATGAATAAATACAATCAGAGTGGACAAACACTGTTAGTCATTATCCTTCTGGCGACGGTGCTTCTTACGATCGGCCTTTCTGTTTCCCAAACCACTACACAAGAACAAAAGATTACGAAGCTTGAACAAGACGCCAAACAGGCGTATGCGGCGGCCGAAGCCGGTATTGACGCAGCAATTAAACAAAAGACCACGGTATCAATCGGTTCACTTGGCCTGGGAAATGGGATTTCCGGAACTGCAACTGTTCAAACTACAACTGCAAACGGATTTACCACTCCAACAATGAAAAAAGACGAACAGTACACATTTTATGTATCTGATTATGATATTGCCGCAAATAGCTTTACTGGTGAATCATTTGATGATTCAATGAATATTACGGTGAATACACCTGGCGGCGTGTATGTATGCGGACCAACGACAAGTATGGCGCTCGAACTTACCTTTGTCTTAACAAATAGTACTAATTCTAGTTCTACGGTTTCAGACAGGCGAATTATTGATCCTTGTTTGCTAACCGGGGCCACCAATGGCACCATTTCTTTTGGCCAAGCATTTACACCAAATGCAAGTTCTATGATGATTATGCGTGTCATTGCACCATCAGCAACATTCTCGGGAATTTCTCTTAATATAAATAAGGCTAGTGGAAATTGGCCACTACAGGGACAAACTATTGTTTCGTCTGCCCAAACTCAAACAGGAGCATCCAAAAAACTCCAGCTTTTCCAAAGCTATCCCCAACTCCCCTCCGAATTTTTTGTAACACGATTTTGACAAATTGTCAAATTGAAATAAATTTGATATACTATCGGGCATACATTATGTATGTATCATCTAAAATAAGTGCCGTATTTGGAATATTTTTTGACAAAGAAGGAAAAATCCTCATTATTGAAAACGAGCGTGGAATTGATATTCCCGGTGGCCATGTTGAGCTTGGCGATACTGATGAATATTCTGCAATGAAGCGAGAGGCTTGGGAAGAAGCAGGAGCAGAAATAAAAAACTTAATACTACTTGGGAACGTTAATACACATAGTGGATCATATAGAGGAAAATGTATGGCTTTTTTTACAGGAGATCTCATCAAATATACAAGTAAAACAATGAATGAAACCGAGTTTTTGGTCAGATATTCACAAAATAAAACTCTACTTAGAAAGTTTATCAATAAAGCATATGAATGTAGAAAAAGCCCATGAGTTACTTCGACTTGGTGATAATCCAGTAGCATTTTTAAATGCACAAATAAATATTTACAGCGGCGATCACCCAAACATTCCTGGGTTGACACCAATAAATGAGGTTGGTTTACCTACTGACACTGAATTCTATCATGGAATCAGCGTCGGTACAGTCCCAGAGCATGTTCCAGCAACTATCCTGCCTGCAGTACTTAATTTGGGTTCTGGTTCTGATACCAAAAAACAACTTCCTCATGCAATTAATGTTGATATTTCAATTGAAGGTAGACCAGGCGTAGTTGCAGATATCAAACATTTACCATTTGCGGATGATTCAATGACTATCATTATGGCCTCACATGTTCTTGAGCATATTAGACCCGATGACATTGACGATGTTTTAAAAGAATGGATGAGAGTTCTACATGGAGAAGGATTATTGCGAATAGCTGTACCTGATGCAATTATTGTATTAAATGAAGTTATCCAAGGGACAAATAATGAAGGAGAGCCCGCTGTCGATTTAGTAAACGGTTCTGCCACATTAACCCAAATTTATGGATTACGGGGTGAAAGAACCGATATTGATCCTCGTTGGAGACACCATATATTATTTAGCGAAAGTCTTTTGCAATGGTATATGCACTATAATGGACTTGAAACAACGAGAGGATATGAAAATGCTACTGCTCTTTCAGCAATATCTGGAATAAAATTAGACGAAACAAATAGATATTCTTTAAAAATGGAGGGTAGAGGTAATTACTCTCCACACCATCCTGAAAGCCCTATTTCAGATCAAGAGTATGATGAAATGATAAAGAGCTTCACTCCAAGCAAAGATTTGAGTATTATTATTCCTGTTTATAACGAAGAAGATGCGTTACCTATGTTTTTTGCAAATTTAACTAAGGTTATTAAACGTGCAAAATTAGCACAAAATGAGGTGATTTTTGTAATAAACGGATGTACTGATAACTCCGAACAACTCGTGCGAGAGTTCATTTCTTTGACTGAAATAGATGCGAAAATTACTTACTCTGAAGCTGGAATCTTACAAGCATTTATTGGTGGAATTGAAAATAGGGATTTGGACGGACACGTTGCAAAGATCGATGTTGATTCTGAAATGCACCCCCATTCGCTCGGACTTATGCAAATGTACTTAGAACAAAACCCGGAACTTCTGGTTACTTTTGCGGATCCTCAATCTGCTGATGATACACCAGATTTATATAACCTTGGAGAGTTTTTCCAAGAATTTAAGTCTAGAAGAAATCATATTCATGGTCGAATGAGTATGTATAGAACCAATCCCTTTGCTCTTTTTGATAAAGAACAGATACTTGATTCAGGAGTTGTTGTTGAAGATATGGTTCTCAGTTCGTGTTATGCATATTATTTTGGTTTACAAAGTATTCAGGTTACACCCCATGCTATTGTGCGCTCACAAACTCCTAGATCGCTCGATGAATTAGTGGACCAAAGAGTTCGTATTAGAAGAGAAAATAAGAGACTACTGGAATACTTTCCCCAATTTAAATTACTGCAGTTGTCTCTCGCACGCATAACATTACCGCCAAATGATGATGATGACCCAAAACTCGCAAATTTAAAAAGAGCACAACAAGCTTTTACACAGTATCTATCCCATCTGGCAAGAGCCGTCGATCCTGAAGGAAAAGGAAATCATGATTGGAAGTTAAAAAAAAGGGTACAATTCAAGCAGAATGAATGATTATTTCCCTTCCGAATTTTTTGTAACACGATTTTAATATGAAGAAAGCATCTTCTGCAAGAGGATTTGTAGCCTGCATACTACTCATTATGTTTTTCGTTTCTCCCTCACATGCCCAGAATCCAACTTGTGAGAACAAACGAGTAGCCGGAGACTATAATTGCGACAATGTAATCAATGTACTCGATTTTGAGAGTTTTCAACAAGATTTTGTAGCACACAAAACCACGCTTGTATATTTTGAGTCATGGAGACGAGCTATGTTTGGAGTTGTTCCTACAACTCCGACTCAAAACAAACAAGCACTTATTACCCAAGCACTACAGGAAGTGAATAAGCAAAATATTATTACTACTATTGCATCCATCGCAGACGATGATGATAGTCCGGGAGTTGATACTACCCAAACAAGATGGAGCAACTACAGTGGCAACCAAACAGAGCGCACGTATGTTGCTCGTGAGTTTGAGAAGATGGGATATACCACCACAAGCCAATCATTTTCTGTTGGGTCTGTTAATTCTGCTAATGTTATTGCTCGACTAAATGGTAAAGATACCACAAAACGGTATTTAATTACCGCTCATCTTGATTCTACTGCCGCCCGTTCTGGTACTAATGATCCTGCACCGGGGGCAGACGATAACGGAAGCGGAACTGCAACCGTGCTTGAAACTGCTCGAGTGTTAAAATCGCTTGGTTCACAATTAAAGTACTCGGTTGAATTTGTTCTTTTTTCAGGAGAGGAGCAAGGGTTATATGGCAGTGACTATTATGCGTCACGTATCCAAGATACAACTTCAATTTTAGGCGTATTTAATATGGATATGGTTGGATGGAATCCGGCTAACCGCGGAGATTGTGTTCAGTTTGGGTATATTGCCCGAAACGGAGGAAATGTACTTTCAGACGCCGCATCAATGATTGATAGAACGTATAACATACAACTAAAGGCAGATTCTGTGCTCACTAATATTTTTGCTTCAGACCATGCCCCTTTCGTGCGAAAGAATATAAAAGCTATACTTATTTCGGAATGCGCACTTATGGAAGCACGGGTAGGAACTGTGCAACCAAACTATCATAGTGTGACCGATGTACCCAATACACTTAACTACAATCAAATTCAAAAAACAGCAAAAACACTTGTAGGAACCATAATCGAGTTAGCATATTAAATATGAAGAAAATATTTTTAGTAATTATTGGGGTTTTTATAGCGGGGGGTCTTTTGTATTATTTTCAGTATAAATCCCGTGCCCAGACGGCTCAAATCATGCTTGCGAAAATTACGTATACCAACGATGCCGAATTTGAAACAGCATTCGATGGAAGCACCAGCGTACACTATTATTACGAGCAACCATCAGGAACCAATTCGTATATGATATCGAAACTTACTACAGACCAGTATACAAAGCTCACTTCTCGTGGATTTACCGTAGAAAAACTGGAAACAAACCCCGATATGTCAAGCTACCTTATTGTATATACTCCCCAGACAGTTCCGGTGGATAGTTTTGCCGTAATGGGCGATGCAAAAGCGCTTGATACTCACTTTACACTGGTAAAAACAGGTTCGAGCGTACAGAAATTTGGTCATGATGCACTTGTTGATGATGACGTTGCAATTTTCACCTATGATATTGCCAAACCCCTCGCCAAACCTCTCTATAAAACCGTTCGGGTCAAGAATCAATATAGATAACTATATCGAAACATGTCCAGGACCTGATAGATCCCGTACTAGGGATAAGTCCTCTCACCCTATAACAATCTGGGAACAATGTATCAGTTAAGAAGTATAATTAAAGTGATTTTTCTATGAATAAATACCTTTATACCCCATACGAATTCATTACAGATTTAATTGACAATATAGATAGGGCTCATGATACAGTCTGGATTCAAACAATGTACTTTGAAACAGGAAATCATACTAAATTATTAGAAAAAGCACTTATTCGAGCAAGAAAAAGAGGAGTAGAAGTCAAAATTTATATAGATTGGATCACTGAAAAATATGCGAATGGAGAGTTAGATATTTTTCCTTCTTTTAGTAAAGTGCGAAGAACTAGTAATAAAAATACTCGACACGCGTCAAGGATGATGTTTGAACTTTTTGAGAAAAATAGTATTGAGGTTATTTTTACTAACCAACCAAATACCATTCAAAGAATAGTACCCATAGTTGGTCGTAATCATATCAAGCTTTTTTTAGTAGATCAGGTTGGATGGATCGGGGGAATGAATTTAGGAGATAAAAATTTCGAATCAATAGATTTAATGGTCAAAATGCAGAATATTTCCGTTGTGCAATCTTTATATAATCAATTTCTCAAAATTAATAGCTTGAGCCTATCACAAGATCACATGGTCACTTGTGATTTTGAAAATAATTTACTGGTGGATAAAGGACTACGCGGACAGTCTATAATATTTAAAAAGGCTCTTGAATTAACTTCTCATGCGCAGTCAAATATTATTTATATTTCTCAATTTACTCCCGATAGTGAATTACTCTCAAACATAATTGAATCTGCAAAACAGGGTATAAACATATCAATAATTACGTCATATAAAAAGGATAAAGTATATTCACAATTTCCATTTAATTGTATTTATAGTTATTTTATACATAAAATCAAATCGTATCCCAATATTAAATTGGTCCATAAAAATCAACATGTTCATGCAAAGTTACTTATCGTGGATGAAAAGGAAGTATTATTTGGTTCTCATAATATGACAAAATTATCTGTTTTCTTAGGCACACAAGAATTGAGCCTCTATTCTAGAGATAAAGAGCTCGTAACTGAATTGACGGAGTATGCACATAGTTTAATGGTGTAGCGAGATATTTTATTAATTGATGGATGAACTCTGTTCTATGTGTCTAGGACCCGATAGATCCCGTACAGTTTAGACAACTGTATGAAAGGAGCATATAATGGCTCGTCTATGCGAGCATTTAAACTAATTCCAGGTCCTGAACAAGATTTTGACAAAAAAGAGTATATATTGTATAATCGCTTTTGTATGGTGAAATACTTACTTCATTTATCTGCTAATAGGCGTCCGCTTCGGGACGGTAGGTCTTCTATGACCTAAAACCTTTCTTTTTGAATGGTACCGCCCCCGGAATTAAGTCCGGGGATTTTTTTTGCCTAAAAATATGATCGAACAATTAACTGAACTAGCACCATATTTGTCTCACTATCCTTCGGCTCTAGTAGAAGCCGGGCATTTTTATGCAAATGAAGAGCTTACTAGCGAGCATTATATGTCTATGAGAATAGGTTTGAGGGTGGTTGATGGTTTAAAACAAATAGGATTACCCTCGACACTATGTCTTCTTATTGATGACTATAATGCCCCAGATGTTCATTCTGAAACTAATTTAGCCATCGCAAAAGCACATGGATTTAATCCTGTAATTACTTTCAGAGAAAAAGATCAGTTCCTGGGCACCTTAGACATATTTAATTCTTTAAAAATCCGTGGGAAAGCTAAGATACGAAAAAAAACGGGAGATTGGCATCTTAAAGATGATGGATTCGCAAAGATAATGAATGCTGACGGAAAACCAACCTGTTCTCTTTTAGATGCCGCACTCTATTGCCACAAATACACTATTGGTGGAGGTATTTGTGTGACGGTTCTTCCAGATACCAAAGTGTATCGCTTAGAACAACTGCACACAAAAAGCGTTTTAAAGGCGGCTGGTCAAAAAATACCTATCTTAAATGTATATTTTGGGACAAAAGAAGAAATTTTTTTAGATTTTGATTATTAATATGAAAAAAGTATATGTTTGCATTAAATGCTTGAAAGAGTATCCATTTACACCTACGCTTTTGAACTGTACAGACCATAGCCCGTATTATGGATACCTTAGCGTTGTCTATGACTACAAAAACGTTTCGATACATACTAATTCGACTAATCTTTTCATAAAATATCGAGATTTATTACCTATGCAAAATCTTCATGTCTCGTTGGGTTTACAAAAAAGCCCGCTCATAAAGATTGATAATTTTGGAGATAAATATGGCTTTGGATCTTTATATGTAAAAGATGAATCAAAAAATCCAACTGGGTCTTTTAAAGACCGTGAAAATGTTAGTGCGATAAACATTGCTATCGAATATGGAATAAAAAAAGTGTTCACTGTCTCATCTGGAAATGCTGCTGTTTCAACGGCGGCTTTCGCTCAGAAGGCGGGTATTCAGTGCAATTGTATCGTTACAAACACTCTTTCTGTTGGAAAACGCTTTCTTATTAACCTGTACGGTGGAAATCTTATTGAGAAAATAGCGAGTTATGAAGAGTTATACCGATGGGCTATTGATAGCCACTATGAAGGATGGAATTGTACTCCTGGCCTTAATCCGATCAAAGAAGAAGGTATTAAGTTGATCGGGTATGAAATATGGGAAGAAATGGGCGTTCCGGATATAATAGTTGTTCCGTGTGGAAATGGAACACTCTTATATGGAATCTATAAGGCCTTTAAAGAACTTCAATTACTTAATTATGTAAATACACTGCCTCAACTTATCGGTATTCAGATAAAAAATGCTGCTCCACTAAAAAAAGCGCTAGAAACAGGAAGCGATTATATAACGCTCGGTGAGGTACACGATTCGATAGCAGAGGGAATTATCGCACTAGAATCATATTCTTCACCAAAAGTAATGATGGCGCTTAAAGAAACGGGGGGAACAATAGTAGAAGTCTCTGATTCTGAAATACGAGAAAGTATGCAGGAAATTATTTCGCTGGAATCATTAATTCCTGAACCAACTGCCGCTGTTGTATATGCAGGAGTTAAGAAATTATTCAATGTCAGTGATAAGAAGATTGTATTGGTACAAACAGCAGGTGGTATGAAAAATCTAAAAGAAATAATGGGACTCTTAATAAACAAAGGGGCTCTGGATTAAGTTTTTCTGCTACAATATAGAAATGATCAAACAACAGGTCCGCAACGCTCTAGCAACTATAATCAATCATGAAAACATCGTTCTTCTTGCCCCAAAAAACGAGGATCATGGAGATTATGCGATTCACTCAAAATCTTTAGGTCAAGATATTACTCCTGAAGCCTTTACGCATGAACTTTTTGGCCGTATTGAAAAAACGGGTGAATTTATTAACTTTTCAGTCAGTCAGTCAGTTCTCTGGAAAGAAATTGAGACTATTCTTGAGAATAAAGAGTTATATGGTCAAAATGACAACTTGAAAGGTAAAAAAATCATCGTTGAGTTTGCCCACCCAAATACCCATAAACTCTTTCATATTGGACATTTACGAAATATTTCACTTGGAGAATCGCTTAGTCGGCTCCTTAGTGCAAGTGGGGCTAAGATTATTCGAGCAAATTATCAGGGCGACGTTGGTCTTCATATTGCTAAATGTTTATATGGAATTTTGAAAAGAGAAGATGAAATGAAAACGTTAAAAACACTCGACGAAAAAATAGCTTTCCTTGGATCAACATATACCCAGGGAAATGTTGCGTATGAGGAAAACACCCAGGCAAAAGATGAAATTAACATAATAAATAGACAGATATTTGATAAAGATCCAAAGATAAAAGCATTATGGCAAGAAACAAGATCGTGGAGCTTGGAATATTATGACAAGATGTATAAAAGACTTGGAACAAAATTTGATCGGCTCTTTTTTGAAAGTGAAGTAACTGATACTGGTCTGGCTATTACTAAAAAAGCAGTTGAGCAAGAACTCTTGGAAAAAAGTGATAGAGCAGTAATTTTTAATGGGGGGAAATATGGTGTTGATACTCGAGTATTTATTAATTCTCTTGGATTGCCTACCTATGAGGCCAAAGAATTGGGGCTCGGCGAACTTGAATTCAGTGAGTTTGGAGAAATCGACAAATGTATTCATATCGTCACGCATGAACAGTCAAGTTTTTTTAAAGTTGTATTTAAGGTCCAAGAACTTCTAAATGAAAAAAAATACAAAGGAAAACAATTACATTTTTCGTATGAATTTGTTGATCTGAAAGGAGAAAAAATGTCTTCGCGGACTGGAAATATTGTAACGGGAGAATGGTTACTTGATGAAATTAAAACAAGGGTGAAAAAGATATTTGCAACAGAAGAAACAGGTGCTGAAGTTGTCGCGGTTTCTGCAGCGAAATATGCATTTTTGAAGGTTGACGCAAAACGAAAAATAGTATTTGATATTAACGAATCAATCTCAATTCATGGAAATTCTGGCCCGTACCTTTTGTATACTTTTGCTCGAATTCAATCTATTCTTAAAAAGAATAGTTCATCCGTCATGCCGAACTCGTTTCGGCATCTCGAGATCCCTGCCTTGTCGGCAGGCAGGCTGAAACAAGTTCAGGATGACAACAAAGAAGAACTTTCTCTATTACGCACTCTTTTCAAATTTCCTGAAGTAGTGGAGTCTGCCGCTGAAAAAATGGCGCCGCACCTTATCGCCACATACCTTTTCGATCTTGCACAAAAATTTAATAAGTTATATGAATCAACTCCAATTCTTAAAGCAAAAGATGAAGAGCGAGCTCGATTACTTTCGCTTATTGCCGCAACCGCCCAGGTTATAAAAAACGGACTTTATTTATTAGGAATTGAGACACTCGATAGCATCTAGTCATGTAACACGAGACATGTAACACAAAACACTTATGCAACCTGAAACAAAATTCCACGAACGATTGAAAAACCTAATGGATGCATATGTTAATCAAGTATATGATGTGACAAAACAATTTCCAAAAGATGAAATTTTTGGCATCACTTCTCAATACAGGAGAGCCGCACTCTCAATAATGTTAAATTACATTGAGGGCTACGCAAGACAACGAAAATTAGTCCTAAAGAACTTTCTCGAAATATCATACGGTTCGGCTCAAGAGACAAAATATCTTACTTACTTTGCACATCGTAGAGGTTACTTACAGGACAAGGAATATCAAGAGCTACTTAGTCTTATTGATGAGATAAGTAAAATGTTATGGGGAGTCGTATCTAAATTATGAAAATAAAAAGTGTTACATGTTACATGATTCGTGTTATATGAATAAGCCACTCAAAGTTGGATTCGATTTAGATGGAGTTCTTCTTTATAACCCAACACGGATTGCCCGTCAACCCATTGTTCTTTTCAAGCATATCTTCATGAAAAAACGTGAGAAAAAATTTGTAATTCCTAAAAGCAAATTTGTGAAATTCGTATATAAACTACTTCATTTATCAAGTTTTATGTATGCTGCCGGACTTGACGATATTGAAAAGCTTGTGCGCGCAGGAAAAATTGAGGCGCATATAATAACTGCTCGATTTGATTTTCTGGAAGATGATTTTAAAAAAAAATTAATCAAATTAAATCGAGGAAGTATTTTCACAAGCGCCCATATTAATAGAAAAAATGAGCAGCCACATCTGTTCAAAGAACGGAAAATTAATGAGCTCGGGCTTGATGTTTTTGTAGAAGATAATTACGATATTGTTAATCATTTAAATAAAAAGTCCAATGCTAAGGTTTATTGGATTTATAATATCTTCGACAGAAACATTATTCATCCCTTCAAATTTCCAAACTTAAAAGAGGCAGTAACTCGACTGAAAAAAAATATATAACATGGGAAAGAAAATCCTTCTCGTTTCAGAGTACTTTACTCCACACTTTACCGGTATCGCACAGGCGTTCGATGCACTTGCCCAGCAACTTTCTTCACAAAAGAACAGTGTTACTATACTTACAACTCAATTTGATAAAACCCTCCCTCTTTCTCAACAATATAGCAATTTAACAATTTACCGTTCTCCGTATTTATTTAAAATAAGCAGAACACATTATTCCTTAACAATCATCTTTGATTTTTTGAAGATAATTAGGAATCAAGACGTTGTTGTTATTAATTCTCCAAACAGTAATATATTTTTTTTCTCGATACTAGCTAAACTATTTAACAAAAAACTTATTATTTTTCACCAAGGAGATCTTATCCTACAAAAAGGTAATAAGAATTTTTTTATCAATATAATTATTGAGAAACTTTTTGATATTTTGACTATCCCCTCATTGTTTTTAGCAGATACTGTGTCAACATACACTCGAGATTATGCAGAAAATTCTCGCGTGTTAAAGTATTTCTTGCATAAATTTAAAGCGTATATTCCTACGCTTCCCGTTCCAACAAAAAAAGCTGATTCATCATTTTTAAAGAAAATTGATAATTTAAAAAAGAATCATATTCTTATCGGTTTTGCGGGGCGATTTGTTGAAGAAAAGGGCTTTGATATTCTTTTTAAATCAATCCCATTTGTTTTAAAAACGTATCCAAATGCACTCCTTGTATTCGCAGGAGAGACAAACATTTCATATGAAAATTCATTTCAAATAAATAAAAAACTAATCGATAAATATAAAAAGCAGATTATTTTATTAGGCTTACTTAATAAAAGTGAATTATTTTTATTTTATAAATCACTTGATGTATTTGTTATTTCTTCCCGTTCCGATTGCTTCCCTCTTACTCAAATGGAGGTAGCAATCTGTGGGATTCCACTTGTTGTAACCGATATTCCGGGAGCTCGAATGTTGGTAAAAGAAACAGGATTTGGGGAAGTAGTTTTGCCAGAAAATCCACAAAGTTTAGCAAATGGTATTATTTCAGTTTTGCAGACTAGAGAATCGCTCATAAAAAGGAAAAATAATGTTATACAATTCCTTTCTAACTATGAAACATTCCCTCTCTGAAAAAGTACTTCCCAAAAGAGTAAGAGAAATTCTTGCTTCAGAAATTGATCCGGCGTTTTCTTTACGAGCTCGATTTATTGCACATGAATTATTTACCAAAAAACCAAAATCCGTTCTTGATGCAGGGTGTGGACGCGGATTTTATGTAAATCTTGCATCATATGCCCCATTTATAAAAAAAATTGATGGAATTGATATAAATGAAAAATACTTGGAACGGGCACGAATTCTCGAGAAAAGAGACAAACGAGTTACTATTCATCAAGGATCAATTTATAAACTACCATTTAAAGATAAATCGTTTGACTTTATTGTTGCCTCAGAAATCCTTGAACACTTAAGTGATGATCGGAAAGCGCTTGTAGAGTTATATCGAGTGTTAAAAAAAGACGGTATTCTTGTCATAACTGTTCCAAACACAAATTTTCCTTTTTTATGGGATCCGCTTAATTGGATTCTTATGAGAGTTTTTAATATGCATATCAATAAAAATATGTGGTGGCTTGCGGGAATTTGGGCAGATCATGAACGACTGTACTCGGAAAGAGAAATTAATACACTTCTATCTTCTACCTTCCATGTTCTATCTTCTCAATTAATCGTCCACTGGTGTTTTCCTTTTTCACATTTTTTACTCTACGGAATTGGGAAAAATGTCGTAGAGAATTTTGGTGGTACATCATTTGATCGATTCGATTTTGAAAAAGAAAAACCAGTAAGCAAATTACTTGCTCGCATTTTTTCATTACCCTCAACTATTCTCGATACAAGATTCCCGAGAAAAAGTACAATGAATATTGTAATTAGTGCAAGAAAAGATTGATAAAGCAGTCCACTAAGAACCTTGAAGGTTCATAACTTTTTAAATCGTAGGAGTGGGTGCAACGCACGCGCTGATAAGCCAAGTGAATTAAGCGTTCGTGTTATCAAATAGTCTCCCAAAGACTCGAGCGGAGTGAGAAGCGCAGTTAGATATGTTACGCCCGTTGTCGAAACATATGCAAATCCAGCTTTTTGCGCCATTTCTACAACTTGGTTTATTGTATAAATATTGTCGATTGGTTGTTTGTTAATCAACCGAGGAGTATGGAGTATATCTGCAAACCATCGAGCGACACTCCACGGAAAAACTGAAAAATTGGGAAAAGAGAGAAAAAGAAATCCATCTTTTTTTGTAACCCGGAATAATTCAGAAAGGGCAGATGTCGGATCTTCTACGTGCTCTATTACTTCCATCATACATACTTTGTCAAACATTTCGTTTTTGTACGGCAACTCGTACAGATCGCCCTGTTGAAAGTTTCCTTCTGGAATGAATTGTTTGATATGCTCGATTGCACGCGCACTTTGATCTATCCCAAATACTTGTTCTGCTGGAATATATTTCTCTTCAACAAGTATTTGTAATGCGGGAGATTCTCCGCACCCAACTTCTAAAATAGTGTCAGAAGTATGGATGCTTTTTTTTAACTCCCGCAAGAGCATGTCATACCATTGCAGTCGGTTTGGGTGAGATTCGTTATAATAGTGTGCATCATACCACTCACTATCTTTGGCTCGCGCTTTAGCTTTTTTCTTCATAGCTTTTTAAAGATCGTAACTCTCGGATGATCGTACACGGTAAACGCCTCTTCGGACCATTGGTCGTCGAACATGAAACACGCAACATGTAACATGTAACATGATGGAAGGGTTGGATAGGAGGTAAACTCTTTTATTTTTTTGAATTGTAGCTTTTCGGCAAAAAGATCTGTATAAAATTTACTCATTACTGGGAATCGTTCCGGCACTGATCCGATGCTTCCATACCCACGATTACTGGTAAAAATAATATAATCTGCTGTTGCAAGAGTTTTATTAATTTCTATCCATTTTTCTGGCGTATCTTGCCCAAAAACTCCCATTTGGACTGTATTATATGTCTTATTTTGGTTGGGAAGTGGAACAGGAAGTGAGTCATCCCAATGTTCTTGTGCAAGAACTGCGCCATTTGGGATATTTTGATACATCCATTCACTTGCAGTAACTCGACTGTGTGGACGAGTATAGATTGCCATGAAAGAAAGGGGCCAAAGAAGAACGAGAGTAATTATGAGATTCCGAAACAAGTTCGGAATGACGAGTGTAGTCAAAAAGTATCCGGCGCTGATGGCAAGGAACGGATACAAAATATAGTAATAGCGCATTGTCATGGTAAATTGCATTGATAGGTACACAAAAATTCCCAAAACCCACAAACCTAAAAGCCATACTTCAAACTTCCTATGTTTATTTAGTAGATCTTTCGCTCCGAAAATAGCTAAAATAAAAGTGACTATCCCAACTCCAAACACTGCAAGATTGATAAGTGGAAACAAAATCTTAGTTTTGGTAATCCATTGAACTCCTGGTGGAAACCAAACGGTTGGATTACTCAATGCTTGAAGCTCAAGTATATTTTTAAGAAAAAGTGGATTTATTGTTGGAATAAAAAAATTATTCGATTGGAAAAGATAGGGATCAAAAAATCGTAGAAAAATATACGATACAAATGTAAAAAATAAAACTTTCAAAATATAGTGAAAAAGATTCTCTGCCCGCAATAATTCTTTTTTATTTTGGGGTAATAGAAATGCGAGAACAATTGGAATCACATAAATCGCATTTATTTTTGAGGCAACTCCGAGACCTAAAAAAATACCACAAACAATGAGATTCCACAATTTTCGATCGTAATAATAACGAAGTGCAAAATACGTTGTTCCTAACATAAAGAATGTAACAAATGTATCGACAGTAAAAAAATGCGCTTGTTGAATTGGAAGCACCATCACGCTGTATAAAAAAGCGGCTACATATTTTATTCGAAAGTCGAACTGCAAGTGTTTCTCAAACTGCAACGTAAGAGCATAAATAAAGAAAATAATTCCACAATCGAAAAGTGCGCTGATCGCTCTTCCTACAAGCGTGATATTGTTGTAATCATCAAGTCGTAAAAAAACAACGAGATATTTTATGAGAACTAGTGGAAACATGCCATACACATAAAAAGAAAATCCTATGTTATTTGGATTTAGTTTTGAATGTGCAGTATCTAAATATACAGAAAGTGATGGTGGGATTTTTTGCGCCCCAACAACCATCGTGAGAAACCGTTCGTCAGGATGCAAATGCTGATTTTGATCCCAATTAATTCCATATACACGAATGATGAATGCGAACAATAAAATACAGACTAATATATATTTATGAAACATGTAACATGTAACATGTAACACTTTTATACTTGTGTTACATGGTGCGTGTTATATGATTCGTGATTTACACAAACTTCTCAAAATGTATAGCATATTTTTCGATACCAGCACCATCGAGAAAGACACGCAATGATTCAACTACCGTTTGTGCACCACATACATAAAATGTCATATCACCCTTCTTTGCAGGATCTTTTTGTAAAAATCCATGCACATATAAATTTATTCTTCCCTTTCGAAAAATCGGATTTCTAAATACCTCCTCATCGGCTTCTTGTGAAAGACAAATGATTGGATGAAGGTTTTCGTGTGCATCCCTCAACTTTTCAATTTCTTTCACAAAATATAGATCACGTTTTGCCCGCAGGCCCCAGAAAAGATACAGTGGATCTGTATGTCCGGAACTAAGAAGTGTACGAATCATCGAAAGAATTGGGGCAATACCAGTTCCCGTTGCCATGAAAATCTTTTGTGTCTTTTCATCCTTTATCATGAATATTCCCGCAGGTCCTTGAAAAAAAGCAGTATCACCAACCGAAACATTCATGAGATGTGTGGAGCCAATTCCATTAGGAACTATTTGAACCAAAAGATCGAAATAACTCGTATCATGTGGTGATGAAAGTACAGAATAGAGACGTCGGACATCACCGATTCGCAAAATCATGTATTGACCGGCTAGAAATTCAAGTTTTTTGTCTTTTTCTACCGTAAAACGAAATCTCCAAATGTCATGTGCTAACTGCTCTTTTTCAGACAACGTTGGATAAAAATCTTGAATCATAGACACAAAACACAAAACATGTAACATGTACCATTTGTTTTGAGTGTTATATGATACATGTTTCGTGTTACATGATAACTATAAATGAGACCGTTGGACAATTTCTGCTTCAACGAGTTCTTCTGGACGACCATACTTGAGTCGAGAAAGTTGAATTATTGCTTCTGCGATTTTTGGATTTGCTACTTCTTGTTGTTTTGACATGTCTTTTGTAGTGTCTACCGAAAATGGTGGAACTGGATCGTTATCAACAATTGTTTTCATATATGCGTTATACCGATCAATATTGATGAGGTCGGATTCTCCAAATATCGGTTGGAATTCATGCGCCATGTAGGAAGCATCAGTTACACCGACACGAAAACACATAAGCGTTCCTACATTTCCAAATATGGCATTTTTTACTTCTTCATCCATCTGACCAATAAATTGATTGGCAACCGTGAGACTCAAACGATATTTTCGGGCCTCGGAAAGAATTGTGGCAAAGTCGGGCGTTGCAAAATTTTGAAATTCGTCTACATACAAAAAGAAGTCTTCTCGTTTATCTTCTGGAATATCTTGCCGACTCATTGCGGCAACGAGGATTTTTGGGATGAGAACAAGTCCTAGGAAGTTTGAATTTTCCTCACCAAGTTTTCCCTTGGAAAGATTTACGAGGAGGATTTTTTTCTCATCCATAACTGTTCTAAAATTGAATGCGGAGACTGATTGTCCGATGATATTTCGAATCGTTTTATTCGTCACAAATCGTCCAAATTTGGAGACGATATAATCAAGTGTTTCAGATTTATGGAAGTCGCTCGTTTGAGCAATTTGGTCTGTCCAAAAGCGGCGAATAATGGGATCTTTTACTTTCGGAAGCATTTCTTGCACGTATTTTGGGTCGGTTAAAATACGCATGATTTCAATAAATGTTGAGCCTTTTTCAGACATAACGGTAAGCATTGCATTTCGAATAGAGTGCTCAAAACGTGGCCCCACGATACCAGTTCGTTGTGGGTCATAGAGTTTATACATGAGATTAATAATTGCTGTTGTCATGAAATGTTTTTCGTCTTCGGTGTCTGCTTCAAGAAGATTTAAACCCATAGGACGCTGGGTGTCTGATGGATCAAAATAGATGACGTCTTCAGCACGTGAGGGCGGGATAAATTTGATGATTTTTTCAATCAGATCTCCGTGCGGATCAATGACACAAACCCCATGTCCGGCAGCAATGTCTTGATTTGCCATTTCCAAAAGAAGCTCTGATTTCCCTGTTCCTGTTTTTCCAATAATATATGTATGGCGACGGCGGTCAGCCAAATGAATGTTCACGGGGCGCCGCACACCTCGATATTGGCCCATACCAATGTAGGTGCCACCACTTGTGGGGACTTCTGCCGCAACTGGCGCCGTTTTTGCTTTGAGCCATTTGATATGTGGTGTATCGATCGTTTTATTTGGAAAATGGAAGATGGTTGCCAGTTCATCTGAAGACAATATCGAAGTTGTTTTATATACAGGCAAATTTAGGACAGGAAAAAATTTATATATAAAATTGAGCATGAAACTTCCCTTAAAAAGCATATTGGCGGTGGTGAAATAATTAAGATCAGAGGAAAATTGAGAAAATGATGACTCAATATTTCGCAGGTGAAGATCTGCAATTTCAGTAGTTGATGCGCTCACCACAAGCCTAATTGCAGTTTCAAATCCAGGACGAGACATCTTCTCGTCGATTTTTTCAAGAACTTTGGCATCAATACTAAAACTTGCTTCGTCTGGGCTCGCTTCTTTTTTCTTAGTCGAGGAGATGTACTCTTTTCCCTTGTGTTTCCAGTGGTTTGAGATCGGCCGGATAAGGATTTGTACAACTGCCCCGTCCCCTTCTCCAATTTTGGAGAGCGCGGAGGTAATTCCAGAAAGTGGATCGGTGGGAAGTTCTTTATATGTTTTTATTGGCTGATAGTGTGCGTTTTTGTGTCGTAGCTCTGCAAATGCAACTTTCCCCTCTTCTGAAAAAATATGGGGCTCTTCAACCATACGAATATCTGCGGCGGAATAATAACTATAAATTTGTTTTTCGACCAGATCCCGCAGTTTTGCGGGCGCACTTACATAAAATCGGATATCAGCTTCCTTGGCAATAATTTCAAACGCAATTACATCTGAAACATCAAAAAATGACCAAAATCCGTGATGTGCAAGTCCCGAAAATCCAGTGAACATCTGTTCAGCCGCATCAATCTTAATCTCATTATCTTTGGGAAGCCGAACTTCCATTGTCACCATCTCGAGCGAGGCCTTTTCCCGTTTCTTCAAACGAACATAAACGATATAGAGGTAAAAGGCGCCAACAGTAATGAGTATTGCCAAGATAAACAAGAGGACAACTAAAAAAATCATTCCCATACGCGTATATATATCGTCCATGGTTAGATTATAATAGAAATGGAGGAGAAGAGGGGGAGATTGGGAGATTGGGGGTGGCGGAGGAGAGGAGGAGATGAGAGGAGGATAGGGGGAAGTATATGGTAAAAAAAACACTAATTATTATTGGTTCGGTTGTACTGGTTTGCGTTGTATTGACAAATGGACTTGTTTCACAGATTGTTTCGCCTCTTTTTCCCGCAATTACGTATGATAAAGATCCATATGCAGTCATTTCTTTTTTGAAAACGATTCGAACTAACCCCGAATTTGATAGTCAAATGGAAGTGTGGAGAGATGTCTATGGAGAACAATTGGAAGAAAAAGTACATGAAGATGATAAAAATCGGCTAGAAACAATACGAAGCTTAGAAGCAATCCTTAAACAAAATCCCAAAAGTACAAGTGTACTCTTCAACCTGGGGGCGTTTTACAAAGAACAGGGAGATGAAGCAAAAGCGTCATATTATTTCAATCAAGCCTTCCAGATCGACCCATGGCTCAAAAAAAATTAGATCACTCCATTCACCAACCCATCCGCAATGCTATTCTCTTCCCGTGGAACGGAAGTATAGGTAACAGGAATACCGAGCGCAAGTTCGCGTTCTTTAACTTGATTAACAAGCGATTTCATAGCGGGGTTTTTGACTTTATACATTCCTGAAAGTTGGCGAACGATGAGTTGGGAATCGGAATAAAAGCTGATACCGGTGATGTCTCGATCAAGTTTCTTAATGAGATCATAGGCACGAATTACCGCAGTATACTCGGCTACATTATTTGTGGCTATTCCAATATCTTCTCGATATCTCTGGATTTCTCCATCTGGGGATTTTATGAGGATCCCGATCGAAGACGGCCCCGGATTCCCTTTTGATCCCCCATCAGTATAGATTTGTAGATTCATCTTTTTAGTATACAAAAAACTGGATTACTCAGCCGATTTATCGACAGGAAGGATATATGTCCATTCAGTACTGACTGAAATAGGCTCTAATTCTCCTTTGTCATTAGGAACAAAAGTGCCGGATATTTGCTCTGGTAGCAGTCTAAAACGTTTTGCACGCTCCCATACTTCAACTCTCATTAGTTTATGAGGCTTACCTGAATTATCTAGTTCAACGGTTCGTTCCCACGTTACTTGATCTTTAAACCCTTTGCCTGGCTCAGTAAATCCCCTTTCCAAACGGACTAATAAACCATCTCCAGACATTGACATTATTATGACATAATCTCTTTTTTCGTCGTCTTTAAGAGGATAATCCTTAAGATCAGAAAATCTTGTAGCGAATTCTAATGGTTCTCTGTGCGCTTCAGCCTGGGCTCGAAGCCGCTCGCTGATGCTTGCAGAAGGATCTAGCTCAACTCTGAATTCACTTGTGCTGGAGGATGTGTCACGTTCTCGTAATGCCATACGAATAGTATAGTACAGTTTATAACTCACCGAGTTTTTCTTTGCGATCGGTTTCTTCTTTGATGAGGTTTAAATACTTTTCCGTTGAAGAAAGACGTTTGTGACCGACGATTTTGGAAATATATGAGATCGAGCCACCGCCAACGAGTTGATATGCAATGAAGGTATTTCGCAAGTCTTGTACTTTGGCGTTTTCAATCCCCACTTCCCGAAAGCATCGAGTGATGAGTGTTCGAATGTTTCGGACAAGAAGTGGTCGACCAGTTTTGGTGATAAAAAGATACGGGCTTTCGGTTTGATATCGAATCGTTAAATATTCATCAACTGCTTTTTTGACCGCTTTATTGAGTGGAATAGAGCGTCCAGTGACCATAAGTGCCTCCGTACCAACATCTGCAAGTCGAATTTCTGCAAGTTCCCCAATTCGTACGCCTGTTTGCAGTAAAAGTTCCACAATTGCATACGTTCGAAGGTCTCCTTTGGCAAAATCACGAAGTGCTCGGTATTCAAGTTTGGAAAGTATTCGGGGAGGTGCTTGAATATATTTTGGATGTGAGACTTCAAGCGAAGGATTTTGGGCAATTACACCTTCAAGTTTGAGAAAACGGAAAAAAGTACGAATTGAATTGAGCTTTCGAGAAGCAGATTTCTTGGTATATCCGTCTGCCAAGAGTTTTTGAATAAACCCCTCGATATCTTCCTTTTTAACCTCTTTTATATCTGTTTTTTCGCGTGAAGACAGAAACCCCACGAATTGCTCGAGGTCCTTCTTGTATGCTACAATAGTGTAGTTTGATTTTCCTTGGTCTTTCAAATTTTGAACGAAAGAACCAATGAGTCCTCGTAAGTCAGAAGAATCCATAAGAACCTATAATATCATGGAAAGCACCAAAAAGCAAGGGGAAAAAGGCATTCACGCATTGGGCAAAAAGGTCCTAGTTATAGCTATTTTGACCATGATTTGCTACCTATTTGCCAAAAGTCTCCTGGATTTTCGGCAAAAACAACAATTTAACGAATCGTACCTAAAAGAATATCAAAAACAGCTGGAATTGAACAAAAAATTGAAAAGCGATATTGCCCGAAGCACTGATTATTACACGGTTGAAAAGAACGTTCGGGAGAAATTAAACCGGCTAAAACCCGACGAAATCGAGCTCATATTACCCAAAATATCGACCATTCCTACGCCAACCCCCACCATCAATCTGCCCGTCTATGAGCAGTGGAGGAGAGTGTTTTTTTAAGTGTGCATTTTTCACCCCCAAAATAGGTTATTTATAGAGCCTTGTGACAATAAACTGCAAAAGTCGTGCCTGTCCACCTTTAAGGTGAATACGCATGCTTTTTGTAATTTTACTATTTCGAGAATAGATGAATATTGTTGATATATAGCCTTATAAGGAGTATAATGGTATTTGGAAAACAAAACCCAAGCGGGGTAGTGTAAGGCCGCACAGGAGGCTCATAATCTCCTAGGCCGTGGTTCGATTCCCGGCCCCGCAACAAGGCACAAGCCGCTCTAAAGAGCGGCTTTTTGGGCTCTCTCCTGGTATAATATACCTCAATGACACCACAAAAATTCACGGTTTCTGTTGTCGTACCCGCATATAATGAAGAAGTCGGGATTGCGGCATTCTTGGAGCGATTACAAGGCACGCTCAAAGGACTTGACTATGAAATCATCGTTGTCGACGACGGCTCAGTTGACGGCACACTTACTGTACTCTCCGCACTTGCCGCAAAAAACGATCGAATTAAAGCAATTTCGTTCACCCGTAATTTTGGCCACCAAATGGCCCTTTCGGCCGGATATAAGTATGCACAGGGCGATTGCGTGGTGACGATTGATGCGGATATGCAGGATCCTCCCGAGCTCATTACAGAGCTCATCGAAAAGTGGCAAGAAGGATACAAAATTGTCTATGCAAAGCGGCGCGAGCGTGAAGAGACAATATTTAAGCGTGTGACCGCAAGTCTTTTTTACCGCGTTCTTAACACCTTTTCAGAAACCCCTGTTCCGATTGATGTAGGTGATTTTCGACTAGTTGACCGTGAAGTTGCAGAACTCATCGGCCAACTTCCCGAAAAGTCACGTTTTTTGCGAGGTTTGGTTGCCTGGGGTGGATTTAGCGCCACAAGCGTGGACTTCATTCGCCGAAAACGCATGCATGGCAAAACTCACTACCCCTTTTTTAAGATGTTGAACTTTGCGCTCGACGGAGTCGTCTCGTTTTCAACCAAGCCGTTGAAGATGGCCATTTATTTGGGCATTATTGCCTCATTGTTGGGCTTTTCGGGCATTGTATATGCAATATGGCGTCGCTTCTTTTTACCCCACGAATTTTGGGTTACCGGATGGACCGCCCTTTTTGTAGCTATCGTTTTCTTTGGGGGAATTCAACTCTTTACTACCGGAATAATTGGTGAGTATATTGGGAAAATTTACAAGGAAGTTCAGGGCCGGCCGATGTATTTGGTTAAAGAAACAGTGAATATCGAGCGCCAAAAAATATGAAATATGCAGGAGTCATCCTCGTCACCGTAGGACTCGCCCTGATTCTGTTTGTCGCCTATTCATTCTTCAATCGCCAGAATCAAATCATCTCCCCCGTTCCTGATTCTGATGGGGTGAAAGTGATAATCATTTCGCCGGGGAAATAAAAGCTATGGTTTATATTCTGGAATTGTGAATTTGAAGAGTGACGTGTCGCCTTTTGCTCCTCCTAAGAAAAGCACTTGAATGGTATTGAGAATGAGAAATGAGCCGATAAAAAGTGCTGTTCCGATAATTGCAAACTTGAGCGTATTTTGCGCTCCTTGCAGTTTTTCCGGCTCACCTCCCGAAGTTATGTATTTGATCGCACCTACAACGAGCATAACGAAAAGGATAAGGAGCACAAATGTTGAGGCGATAAAGAGCAGGTTTCGCGCGATCACCTCCATACACTTAATCGTCGCAACTCCTTCAGGAGAAAGACAAGAGTTTCCCGCAAGTGGCTCTATTTGTGCGTATACGCTTCCGATCATATATTTTTAGTATACCGAAAAATCAAAGACCCGTGCCGGGTAGTTGACGGATTCCTGTGGGAGTAGGCCTCGGTGTTGAAGTAGCAACCACGACGGTGCCTGATGAGGAATTGCCAGAAGTACCAGACTTTCCCGATGTGCCCGAGGATGTTCCCGTTGAACCAGCTCCTCCAGATGTGCCCCCCGCTCCTCCTGAACCGCCAGTCGATCCTCCCGCTGGATCCAAAAGCACCGGAATCGAGGCTGGGCAGGAAAGTCCAAAACAAATTGTTCCCTTGAAAACAATCTGCTCAAGCGTCCACACAATTGCAAGTGCGAAGAGAATCATGAATACACCAATAATTGCGGCAATTATTCGATCCCGCGCCGCTTCTACCTTTTCTTTATCTCCACCCGAAAGAACCCAGGCGAGTGCGCCCCACAAAAGCATGATAAGCGCGGCAATTCCTGCAACGACAAAAAAACCCTTGACAAGAAATGTGAGAAGCTCTCCAAATGTTGGAATCTCGAATCCTAATGTGCCTGGATCAACTTGAACTGTTTTTGTAATAGCGGAGTTTGCCGCGAGTAGTGACATGAATTAAGTATAGGTCAATCAATATGAATGTCAAGAAGCCATCTTATGGTGTTGGTGTTGTGCAAGGAGGAGGGGGTGTAAAGTTCGCTGCTGGTTCAAGCAAGGTTGGTAAGGTAACTGGGCATGATAGTCCAAAACACACAGTCCCTTTGAAAACAATTTGTTCAAGCGTCCAGATGATAGCAAGCGCGACAAGAATCATGAAAACACCAATAAGTGCGGCGGTAATACGATCTCGGGCGGCTTCAACATTTTCCTTGCTTCCACCAGAGATAACCCACGCAAGTGCACCCCAGAGAAGCATGACAAGCGCGGCAATTCCTGCAACAACAAAAAACCCTTTGACAAGGAAGGTAAGCATGTCTCCAAAACTGGGGATCTCAAATCCAAGTGTATTGGAATCAACCATAACATCGCGACATGGGCTACCCGTTACTGAACCTGCTGCATACGCGGCAAAAGGCGAAGTTACCTTCTCAATAACAGAATTCACGATGTTCATGAATTTAAGTATAGATAAAAAGATTTTTTTGTCAAGGGGCTTTTTTTGGGTAATCATACCCTGTTGGTACAAACTCACTAAAATGAGTATATATGTACCATCTAAATCAAGTACCGTCTGAGACGAAGATTAGAAAGTTTCTGAAACAAACAGTATTCGGGAATCATTTGTTTTGTCCCACCTGTCGTAGGTATGATGTGGTTCGGTATGAAGCTCGATATCGTTGTCGAGCCTGTCGACTCAAGTTTTCCCTCCTCTCCCATACTTGGCTTTCCAATATGAAGTTATCACTACCGCAGTTCTGGCTCATCTTGTGGTGCTGGACAAAACGAATGCCGGTACAGCAAACGAGTGATACGGTTGATCTGTCTGAAAAAGCCGTCAGACATCACTTTGACTTGTTTAGAACGCACCTTCCCTCCTACACACCGCTCCTCAGTCATATCGTCCAGTTGGATGAGGTATACTTTGGTGGATGGAAAGGACGAGCAATCCTTATGGGTAAACAGATGGGAACCAAGAAGCTTGCCTACCGGGTATTTGATACTGACACCGTCAATCGAGCACAGGCCGTCTCATTCATCAAGGCATATATACAGCCTGATAGTCAGCTCAACACCGATGGTTCTTCTCTGTATGCCAATATTGAGAAGTGGCATCCAGTGTCACATGTGGTTGATATTCACAAGAAGTGGGAGTTTGGAAAGACCTCCGAGATTGAAGGTATGTTTGGGGTAATGCGTACCTTTATCAGGAGAATGTATCATCATGTGAGTCATGAAAAGTTACCGGAGTATGTGTGCGAATTCCACTATCGATTTTGCAGACCTGAGATGTTCAGTTCACCACGTCAGTATTTGCTAAACACATTAGAGCTTGTACCAACTGGGTAGGAGAACCCCTTTTTTTGGATAAGAGGAGGAGAGGGGGTGATAGGGGGATAGGGGGTGGCAGAGGTGGGGAGAAAAGAAGACGGGAGATAAGCAGAAAACTGAATTACTCACCCTCTCTGCTTCTCTCGACCCCTCATCTCCTCCGCTCCGCCCAATCTCCCAATCTTCTCCTCCCCTCCTCCCTCTCACCGTCTAATACTATTTGACATTTATTAGCCGGTATGGTATACTACAGGCTGTATGAGTGAATTACGAAAAATTATCTCTCTTTTTATCGGGCTTATTGTGGTGCTATTAATCGTGTCTTACACATTTGGTAAGCTCGGATTTTATTCAAAAAACAAAACAGCTTCTGAAAACTCGGGTTCTCTGGCGGGTATCTTTGGAATCAAAAAAACTACTCCAACTCCATCTGTGGCTTCAAAAAAATTAACTATCAAGCAAATCGTGTCTGGGGATGAAAGTAAAACTATTGTTGCACCTCAAAAAACCCTAACTATTAACTACCAACTACCAACTACTAAACAAGTAGCCGTTCCTAATTCTATTCCTTCAACAGGTGCTGAAACAATTATCTTGCCTTTGCTCTTGAGCGGATTTGCCGCAGGCACCTATCTTCGCCAAAAATCATAATTCCCCCTACCTCCCACACTCCCTATCTTTTTCTCCCGATCCCCCAAACCCCCCACCTCCCACACTTTTACTCTAGTATAATGAATGTATGCGCCGATTTTTTTTGTCCGTTATCTTAATTGTTGTCGTTTTTTTTGTGGTTGGACAGCTACATGCTGATGAGCTTGATGATATTAATAGTCAGTTAAACAAACTTAAATCTGATCTTGCTAGTTCCCAAAATGCAACGAAACCGCTCGAATCTGATCTGGTGAAATTACAAGCTCAATTAAATGGAATCCGTGGAAAGCTTTTTTCAATTGAGGTAGATATTACACGAAAAGAAAAGGCCGTTGCTGTGGGTGAAAAGGCGCTTGTGGCACAAAAAAAGGTCCTTGACCGGCGAATAAATGCATACTATCGAACTGTAAAACGGGCCGAAGTATCCCTCCTTACCCTTCTCACGTCAGACAATCTCTCTCGTTCACTTGAAGATTTTTTTTATCATAAGGCTATTGCTGATAAAGATAAACGGGCGATTATTAATTTAATCGTCTATATTGATGGTTTGGAGGAAAGTAAGAAAAATCTTGAAAGTGAAAAGGTGAAACTCGCTTCTGTAAAAGTAGCAGTTGACAAACAATCAGAATTTTTGGGTGGAGAGGTTTCCAAGGCAAAAAAGTATCAATCAGAGCTTTCCGGACAAATTGCGTCACTTTCGGCCAGACAACAGCAAATTGTTGCTCAAAAATTGGGTAGTCTTAATATTCCCCGTTCTGCAGGAACATCGAGGAGCGGGTGTTCGAGCGATTTGACCAATGGGAAGAATCCGGGATTTTCACCCGCAATAGGATTTTTTACGTACGGGGCACCACACAGAAATGGGCTCAATCAATATGGAGCGAAAGGACGGGCTGACGCCGGACAAAACGCAGAGCAAATGCTCGGTGAATATTATCCTGGTATGAGTTTGAAAAAAGATTATGACCAGAATGCTTCGGTAAATGTAGATGGTTTTGGAACATTCAGTATCGAAGATTATGTAAAGCATATATTCGAAGTTCCTGTTGATTGGCCAATGGAAACGCTTAAGGCACAGGTGGTTGCGGCCCGAACATATGCGCTAAATTCTATGCAGAGAAACGGACATATCTGCACCACTGAAGCATGCCAAGTATTTCATGGAGAAGAAAAAGGTGGACGGTGGAATGAAGCAGTTGAGGCCACTCGAGGTTGGGTGCTTATGGATGGGGCAAATCCGGGATTTACGCAGTATGCTTCCACACACGGGGGGTATATTCTGAACTTAGGGAAATTTGATGGTTCTGGAGGAAACCCAGGAAGCTTTGCGGAGCTTAATGAGCGAGCGCACGATAAGGCTTCACCCTGGTTTTACTGTAACTGGGGATCTAGAAGCCAGTACGATGGGACCGCATGGTTGAAGGCCGATGAGGTTGCGGATATCGCAAACGTCATTCTGTTAGCTCGATATTCTGATGTTGATAAAGAGCACTTATATCAGGTTGATAAACCAAACCCTGCGGGGAAAGAAACGTGGGACGGTGAAAAAGTTAAGTCGGAGTTGCGGGCAAAGGGCGGCTCTCCGGTGGGTGACGGATCAAACGTGTCAGTTTCTGTTGATTTTGGATCAGGAAAAACATCGTCGATTAGCGTAGGAGGCACGAGTTTTGGAGCTGGAGAATTCAAAGACTGGTTCAATCTTCGCGCACCGGCGAATATTCAGATTGTCGGACCGCTGTTTAATGTAGAGAAGAAATGAGTATTGATTTTGAGTACAAGATTATTTATGATGAGTACTCGCTGACAAACATATGGTTACTCAAATTACATCTGCTGATTTTCAAAAAGAGGTTTTGGATTATAAGGGAGTCGTTTTTATGGATTTTTATGCTGTATGGTGCGGACCATGCAAAATGACCGAGCCTATTATTGAGGAATTTTCAGAAAGCGCTGATTACAAAGACAAAATTAAGTTTGTTAAGGTAGACGTTGATGAAAATCCAGATGTGTCAAGTGAATATAATGTATTTTCCATTCCAACATTCATTTTTTTCAAAGACGGGAAACCAGTAGGCCAACTCGTCGGCGCCCGTGACAGAGGCGGGTTTAAGAGTGAGTTTGATAAATTTGTATAACCGGTAGGTAGGGAGGGTTTAAAACCCTCCCCTACGTCTTTACCCGCATCATCTTCCCATGAACTTTCTTCAATGTAAAATGTGTCTGTTTTAGAAGATACAGGCAAAATTCTGCAAGCCAGCGCAGACCCGAGGAAGTCGGCGCTTTTAGCCCTTCTTCTATCTTTACATCCTCCAGTGGGAGCTTCAAGACAGGTTGTAAAGTCGCTGTTGCTGTGGGTGACACAGCTACTCCAGCGTCTGCGACATCTTGTGGAATTACCGGAACTTCCTGATGAACGTCCATGAAATCATCTGTCTTATTCTGATTCTCCGAAGACTCACGTTCCTCTTGCGGTTCTTTCTCCTCTTGATTTTCATCGACAGTAGAAACTTCTGTTTTCTGAATTGGAATTGGACGTTCAACGGTTCCCGCAGAAACTTGTTGAGGCGAGGAGGGAGCTGGCACGGGTGTTAGAAGAAAATCAATTGGGGTAAAATTTGCGGCCATACAATGATTGTAGCAGAATTATGCCGCCAGTTGATTTGCGAAAAAGTCGTCTACTTCAAGTGTTTTAAGCTTAAACGGTTCTGGAAGCGCACTTTCTGCGGCTTGGCGGGCATCATCTTCTGCTGTACATGCTCTACAAAGGGAAACAGGACCAACGTCTACATTTTTTGCTCCACAACCACCAATAACAGTCCCTTCTTTGTCTTTCACAATACAATCGCCTATTGTCCATTCCCAGTTATGTTCTGGTTTTACATACCCCACGATTGCTCTCAACAGCTCTTCGTGCGAGCCACTAAATCCAGAACCACCACCACAACAATTTTCCCATGCCTTGTATTCCCTGGCGCGAAGCGCTCTCATTTGGGCTGTCATATATACATCGTCGTCAAGCATTCGAGCGACATCGTGCCCAGAGAATATCTGGCTGTAGTCCGTACCGTCTTTTACATATGCCTGAAGTGCCTTTTCCCAATCTTGAAAACGATTTACAATGTCCCTTGCTGGAGCACCATCAAGCATGAGAAGAAATGTTGACTCAAGCCATGGGTCAAGACGATACATATATGCCTCGATATCTTTTCTGCGCTTCGCTTCCGGACTATTTTCGGGAACTGGAACCTTATGTGCCTCTGGAATTGTTTCAATAATTCGTTCGATAGTCGTTATGTCCATTGTTGAATCGAGTTTACCAATAGCACCCAAAAGATTGTTTAGATCAATGTTTTGACCCGTAAGTTCGGTAAAAAGCTGTGCTTGCGCTTCTTGGGTCAAGTAATTGAGATGTGCTTTTCCCAAAAGCCTGCGTCTTCCTGTTGCTTCATCTTTAACAACTTCGTATGTTCGTGCAAAACTGTGCGTTCCAAATGCAGTACCTGCAAGCTCGGACGCAGGAACGTCAAACGGAGCTGGGCTAAATTCAACAAATCGGTCTCCAGGAAGCGCCGTACGGATTTTGTTTTCAAGCGAGCGAATTGCTCCGTACTCTGTACGCGCACGTTGTCGGTACCAGTCGGGCATTGAGCGATTAAAATACGGTAATAGAATTCGGTCTGCGGCTGAAACACGCATACCACCTTCAGAAAAATGTAAAGAGCCGTCGTTCTCAATCTCGTGGTAATACTCGACAATTGGTTTTCGTGCAAACGTTTCAAGACCATAATAATGCGCATTGTCTAAAAAGGATTCTCTGTAGGGCTCGCCGTACCGTTCTGTTTTTTCCCACTCATGACGCATGTCAAATGCGAGTGGTTTTTGGGTTGTTGGTGATACTGTTTCTACTAACATATTTTTTCCCTGCACGGGGAGCTACACTTAGTCGGTATTCGGAGTTTCACCGTTGCGGCACACTGCAGGAATCACACCTGCTTCCCCAGCACTAAGTAAAATTAAATCTAAATCTCAAGTTCTTAATATACGAAAATCCATAAAAAAAGACAAATGTGTAGAGCAAATCTCCAAGGATTGTATTTCTGAAAAAAGGGAGTCCCATTACGAATGAACTCGTGAGTCCCGCAACATCTTTTGAGTATAGTGGTGTTGCAGCCCACACACCAAAATTGGTTATGAAAAAGAATAGAGTCGACGAGACTAAACTAATACTCAATAATGAACGAGCGCTTGGATTTTTTTTCAGCCGTTGCCCTAAAAAGGTAATAAGTATGAAGCTTCCATATACATAAAATATGGTGCTGTGGAAGCCCAAAATAATATCTGAAACAATCATCGCGCCAAGTGGAAGTAGAATTGCCCATTTCTTATTCAAATGGGCACCCGAGAAAAGTGCAAGTCCACCAACGGGAGCAAGATTTGGAATATGAGGAATAATTCGCATAAATGCTACCGTAATAATAATTACAGAGGCAATAAACACGTTCTCTAATTTTTCACTTAAAACGTTTTTATTTTCCATTCTATTTGATCTCCGGGAAGGAGTATATAACTACCCGCCCCAACTTCTGCGGGTTCACCATTTATATAAAGCGCCCAATATTCTTTTTTTGCCTCATCTGCAGTACTTCCACGAATCGACGTAATAAATGCATTTTTTCCTTCATCTTTCATTTTTACATCTGGCTCTGAGTTTTTTAAAAGATCGAGGGCCGATTCTCCTTTAGATACTGTATATTTAACAAACCCTTTCTCATCATTTGTACTTTCAAAAATCTTTTGTTCAACACTAATCTTTTGTACTGCTTGTGCCTCTTTCGTGGTTTCTGGAGAAACTACCGGCTTTTTAGCAAAAAGAAATCCAACTACGAGAAGCGCCACAACAACAATGATAGGTAAATATACTTTTGGATTTTTTACGTTGGTCATGTGCTTATTTCCTCAATCTCATTATACTGGCGAGCTAGCATGAAAAACAAGTCGGAAAGACGATTGAGATAGCGTAAAACAACACCTTCGATTTGATTCTCAACCTTACTTTTTGAAATGGAGATTACAGCCCGCTCTGCCCGGCGTGAAATGGCACGCACTACATGAAACCAAGTGGAAACTTCAGTCCCTTGTGGGAGCAAAAATCGGGTAAGTTTGGGAACACGCTCTTGAATGAGATCAATCCTATTTTCGAGCCCCTCAATATCTTTGTCTGTTAAGTCCTGTGTATTACGAGCTCCTGTAAGAAGCGCCATAATGATGTAGAGTTTTTGTTGAATACTCGTAAGAAGCTCTATGTCTTCCTTATTCTCGATTTTACCGATAATAAGTCCTATAAAACTTTCAAGCTCGTCGATGGTGCCACACGCATTAATTATGGGATCAGATTTCGGGACTCGTTTTCCGCCAAAAAGACCTGTCTCGCCCTTGTCGCCGGTTTTTGTATAAATAGGCATACTAGCACGCACTGTATCCGCAACTGTAGCATTTTTTACACCCTTCTTCGTGAACGAGTGAGGCCGTGCCACAATCTGGACAGATATCAAAATGGGTGCTTTTTGGGGTTGTCACAACCGCCGTTGGAGCGGTGACCATCGCCCCCGCAAGCGTTTCTTGCATCGTGCTACTTTCCGCCTCTTGTGTTTCGGGCACGTTGGCAAATCCATTCCCTGCAATTTGATTATTATTCAACTCATAATGCATAGAAAGAACCTTGGCTACAGCATCGGGGAGACTTCGAACGCGCTCTTTTCCAAACCCGACAGCAGAGCTTCCCCCAATATTTGCCATTTCTTTGATAAGATTTTTAATCTTGTCTTCCGAAGACAAATGAGTTGAAAGTCGAAGGTTGAGAGAGATGAGCCGACCCAAACCCTCGGCCATTGCAGAGATGTCTGATCCTGCTTTTCCAACGTTGATAAAAACTTCCATTGGATCCTTGCCTCCATTTGTATTGACGGTGACATACGCTTGCCCAACAGGTGTATTTATCTTATATGTCGCTCCATGAACCACCATTGGTCGCGGTTTCACCACATATTGAAACTGTGGCGCTTCCGCAGGCTTTTCTTCTTTTTTGTCTGGTTCCCGTTGAAGCACTCCTTGTCGTGATCCTTCACGCATATAGGCAATTCCTTTGAGCCCGTGTTCATAGGCAAGCGTATAAAGATGTTTTACGTCTTCAACGGTGTGCGTTTCTGGCGCATTCACCGTTTTGGAAATTGAGGCATCAACATATTTTTGGACTGCGGCTTGAACCATAATATGGTCTTCAGGGGAAAGGTCGTTTGCCGACACAAACCATTCAGGTTTTTTGAGATCTCCTGCTTTTATCTCATCTTCGTGTTTTTGATACCACTCGTCGTAGAGCGGGTGTCGAATAATATCCTTTCCTAACCGAGAAAATCGGGTAAATTCAAATTCATACACCGGTTCTATTCCGGATGTTGCATCGGCCAAAAGTGCAGTTGTACCCGTTGGTGCTTGCATAAGAAGAACCGAGTTGCGAATTCCATTTTTAGTAATGTCAGCAATAAGTTTCTCGGGTAATTGCTTTACAAAGCCCCCGGCAGGATACAGCTTTTTATCAAATTTTTTGAATGCGCCTTTTTCCTTGGAAATTTCCATCGACATTCGATACGCTTCATCTCGAATCGTCTGATATATTTTTTCAATAACGGGAATTGATTCGGCAGAACCATATCGTAAATGCATTTTAATAAGTGCATCCCCAAGCCCCATGGTCCCAAGTCCAATTCGCCGCTCTCCTTCAAGTTGAGTTTTTCGAATCCCTTCAAATACATATGGGTCCATGTCTACCACATTGTCTTGGAATCGTACCGCCACGCCAACCACGTCTTTGAGCCGCTCAAAATTAAATGAGCCGGCAGAATCAATATCTGTTGAATCGACCATTGTTGACAAGTTGATCGATCCTAAATTACAAACCCCCCATTCAGGAAGTCCTTCTTCCCCACAGGGGTTGACACAAATAATTCTGTTCCAGTAATAATTGTTATGAAGTTTGTTGTAGCGCTCCATAAAGACAACCCCAGGCTCGGCTGACTTCCATGCAGCTTGGGCAATAAGGTCCCAAATTTTTCGTGCTTTTACGACTCGGTGTACTATTACTTTCTTTCCTAAAGATTTCCATACTTCCAAATCCCCATTCCACTTTTCATCATATTCCGCGTCAGATGTGTCGGGAAAAACGAGCGGCCAGTCAGCGTTCGTCTTCACCGCATCCATAAATGTGTCAGAGACACAGAGAGATAGATTTGCTCCATTTATACGGGTTAAATCTTGCTTGACCGTGATAAACTCTTCAAGATCTGGATGCCAATCCCACAGCATAAGCATGAGTGCGCCCCTTCGACTTCCCCCTTGTTGAATGATATCTTTTGTGGCAAGTGAGAACAATTCTGACCAATTACATACACCTGAAGAAAATCCATTCACTTTGCGCACGCGCGCACCTCGAGGACGAAGTGAGGAGAGATTGATTCCCACTCCACCACCATGCGCCATAATTTCGACCATCTGCTTTAAGGTATCAATGATTCCCCCCCGAGAGTCTTTGGGGCTTGGGATCACAAAACAATTGTAGTATGTAACAGAGTATCCAGTGCCTGCCCCCGCCAAAATTCGCCCACCAGGAACATATTTGAAGTCTTCCATTATTCGATAGAATTCTCCTTCCCATTTTTTCTTATTGCGCCCTGTTTCAACATTCGCAACGGCATGGGAAACCCTATGCCACATCTCCTCTGGTTTTTTTTCAACGGGAGCCCCTTTCTTATCTTTCACTGAATAACGATCCAAAAAAACCTTTTGTCTGATGCCGGTAAGGTTCATATGTTTATATTATTTGTAGGGTACAGGCATGCCTGTACCGTACCGTTTTTTAATTTATAATAATTTTTTAATTTCCCTCTCAAAATCTTCAACATCCAAAAATCGTCGGAACACTGATGCAAATCGAATGTATGCAATCTTATCAATTTTCTTTAGTTCTTTTGCAACCAAGTTTCCAATGACGCTACTTGCTATTTCTGTCGTTTCTTCTTGTTTAAGGTGTGATTCGACCGTCATAACCACGCTTTCTACTTGATCCATTGTCACCGTTGTCTTCTCAACCGATTTTAAAATTCCCGCTTTGAGTTTGTCCCGATCAAATCGTTCCCGTTTCCCGTCTCGTTTGATGACGATGAGCGGCAATTGATCCACCCGTTCATATGTTGTAAACCGTCTTTTGCAGGTGCTACACTCGCGTCTACGCCTAACCGTAGCCCCCTCTTCAAGGACGCGCGTCTCAACAACTTCTGTGTTCTCCCCGGTACAAAAAATACATTGCATATCGAGCACATTTTGTGTGCATCTCAAATTTAGTACACTAGTTGGCACCTGTCAATAGGTCATAATGCATACAATTGGATCATCATAAAAACACCATGCCTGGGGGTGAAAAAAGGGGTCAAAAAATGCATTTTTCACAGAAAAAGTTGAACATATACCGCTTTTTTCATGATTTGACAAAGCTTGCCAAATTGGAGAAAATAAATAGTATGGATACAAATCCGCAAGTAGTATTTTCCTGGGAAGCACCACTTCGAGCGTATAAAAAGACAAGTACGGGGGTTTTGCGATTTTATGTAGCAATTGCCCTTCTTTTATCATTAATTGTCTTTTTTTGGGGTGAAAAAATTCTTGTGTTACCAATTTGGGCGGTTCTTTTTCTTTTTTACGTTTTTACGATAACTGTTCCACCTATTGTTAAGAATCAAATTACCACATTTGGGATTGAAGGAGCCGAACACACGTATCGATTTGAGGCTTTGGCGCGCTTTTATTTCACTAAACGCTTTGATTATTATGTACTTGTCATTGTTGGGAAGCCCCCATTCAATTATCACATGTATTTTGTAGTCCCAGACGACGAGACGAAAAAGAAAGTAACAGAGATTTTGTCTGACCACATAATGTACCAAGAATACCCCGAAAAAACCGCGATTGACCGAATGATTGGACTTCTCTCAAGCCTCATGCCGGAGGCATGAATCTGTAGGGGCGATTCATGAATCGCCCGCCAAGGAGGAGAGGAGGGAGAGGATAGGGAGATTGGGAGAGGCTACGTTGAAATTCATGGAGACTAATTGAGACTCGTCGATACTACTTAGCGATAATCCTTTAATGAAATCACCGTAAGCCCAGTTATTTTCCTTTTTTGGTGCTTAGGATTGTCGGTAATGAGCACTGCTTTTTGTTCTTTCGCAAGAGCCATAAATGAGGCATCATAATAGGTGATTTGGTTTTCATTAGCAATTTTTGTTGCATCCTGTGCTTGTTGAAGGTCTTGAGGGACGAATTGAATAGGAAAGCTGTAATAGGTAGCTAAAGAGCCCAGCGTACTCTGAAGAGACATTTGTTTGTTAAGAAGGGCGTTGCCCACTTCATATTTAGCGAGTTCTGGCATCAGAATGTACGATTTTCTATTTTGAACATCTGCCAGAATCTTATCTGCCTGGTCAATATATTTTTCATCCCGTTGATTGAACCATTTAACTGCAACAGACGAATCTACAACGAACGCTTTGTTTGGTTGCATATTTTAATGATTTTCTCTGTCAAGAGCAATAAAACGTGATAGATTTCCTCTTTTTCCTTTATAAGATCTGCTTCTCTTAATCCTTGCCCAGATTTCGGGCCAATTCACTTGTTCTTGTTCTTTGTAAGTACTTATGATGAGTTCGTTTTTTGAAGTAGTGGTAAGAGAGACTACAGAATTGGGAGTTGACCACTTTAGCGCTTCCCTAATTTTATCAGGAATAGTAAGTTGGCCCCGATCTCTAATAATTGCTGTTCCTTGTATGTTTGTCATACATTCAGAATATCAGAAAATCAGAAAGTTGTCAAGGGGTATTTTCAAGCCTCATGCCGGAGAGAGAATAGAGATTTGTTGACCTGCCTGCCGGCAGGCAGGGAATCGTGGAGACTTATGTTAGCCTCTTCAACAACATATCTGCAGCAACTTCTTTGACTCCAAACATGCGTCCCCAGCGGATAACGCCTTCGTCAGCAGAAACGAGATAGGCATCAAGTTCGCGCACGAGGACGATGAGATCAAGATCAGCAACGCTGTCAAGAAAGTTGAAGCGAGTCGCTTGGCGATACCGTTCTCGCAGCTTAGTCACGACTTCTCCCATTGTCTTTTGATATTCCATTTTATTTTCAAATGTTTTTCCGGAAACAAGTTGCCCTGCGGCCTCCACCTGCTCTGCAGCGATGGTGAGACCTCGATATGACCGAGTTCGAATTTCGTCAACAAGCGTGTAAAAAATTGCAGCTGGAAATTGAACCTTAGATACGTCTGGGGATTGCACCGTAACCACAGTTAAAAGGTCGTGCACATACTCTTTATGTGAATCATCAAATGAAGCGATCTCCTCCACAATGCTGGGCGGCATGAAAAAATGTGCCTTTTTTTCTTCTTTAAGTTTGGTTGCGAGCTTTACGAATGTTTTAATGATTTCTGGCGCACTCGAACCAAAGCCCGATTTAACCTCGAGATTAAAAAAGAAATTAGTGTCGATGACATAGGAGTCCATATTGATAGTATAGCATGTGGTGTGGGAGTTTGGGAGTATGGGAGATAGGGGGAGAAAGTTTGGGAGATAGGGAGTGTAGGGGCGGGGTCTCCCCGCCCGAAATATAGGGACCGACCCATGTGTCGGCCCTAAAAGAGATAAATCAGACCAATCACAATTCCGCCCCAGAGGGCGATCGCGGCGATGAGTGGTTTGTCTTGCGTAATGATTTTTTCTGGCGTTTCCCCTTGTTCTTTTTCATAGAGAAGCTGTGCGTAGCGTGCAATTCCATACACGACGATTGGAATCGTTATCATAAACCATTTGCGCGCTTCAAATGCGGGAAAGAGATTATTAAAGTAGTTTGAAAATGGTGTCTGGATCGCTGGTGGATTCTCAAGGAAAGTATAGAGCGAGTATGAGGTTATGGTGAGCGTGGCAAATGTGGTCGTCAAGAAATCAATTAAATGTTCTTTATAATGATAGAGCGAAGCACGGGCTTGTGTTCCGTGAGCAACGAGTTCAGCGTGTCGTTTGACCGTCGCAATAAAGAGAGATATGAAAAATACAGTGAGAAGAAGCCAGATTTGAATATGGTATCCAGTGATCACCGATCCAGCAAATGCGCGAAGCATGAATGAGAATGAGATGGTGAAAATATCCAGAACGGGGTGTTTTTTGAAATAGAGCGAATAGAAAAAATGGAGAAGGATAAAGGCAAACGCGATGAAGAAAAATGGAATTGAGAAAAATAGTGAGGAGATTAAGATGAGAAGGGTTGCAATAAAAACTATGAAGGTGGCGTCAGGCACTGAAAGCTCTCCTGATGCAATCGGACGAAACTTTTTAGCTGGATGCTTTTTATCGAACGGATAATCAATAATATCGTTGAGAATGTAGGATGTTGATGAAAGAAGACACAGTAAAATAAATCCAATAAGTGATTTTGTAAAGAGATCTCCATTGAAAAGTTGCCCTCCAAAAACGATCGAGGTGAAAATCACCAAGTTTTTCATCCATTGGTTCGGGCGGGCGGCACGAATGATGATTTTTATCTTGTGAATATTCATTGAGTAGATTATAGCATAGGAGCGAGAGGATGGGAGGAGGTGATAGGGGGATAGGGGGTGGCAGATCCTCCGCCCCACCCTATCTCCCTATCTTCTCCTCTCCACCTCCTAAAACGGTAGTGTCAAACTTATATCGTTTTTCTCTTTCTCGGCAAATACTCGTTTCCAGTCAACTTTGATCGTCGCCTTCCCCATGTGATCCATGTAGTAAATTTCCCCATTCTCAACCCCAAAATCAAATAGTTGGCGAGTAAGAGTTACGTCATCTTCACAATACTGTTGAAGTTCTTTTATTTTTCCTTCTTTATAGAGTTCAATCGCCGCAAGCCCGTGCCCCGATTTCTTTTTCCCCAGCGTTGCTCGAACAACATCATCAAGCGCCAATCGGTGCCCTAATTTTTCCTTGATATCGTCCAAAATGTCAAATGTTTTAAATTGAGTAACATCGCCGGGGTAATATGCTTGTAGAACGGGTAGATCAAAGTTCACAATATTAAAGCCTATTAACATCGATGCGTTCTCGAGAATTTTATAGAGATCGGCAAGCTGGGATTCCAAGAAGCTCTTCATTGTATCGGTCCCGTAGTCGTAGACGGCAACAGTGGAGATCCGCAATTTCTTATGTTCGGCAAATTCGCGGAAGGTATGTTGTGTTTCAAGATCGAGGACAACCGGTTTTCTCATGCTTCGTATTCTTCTTTCTTGGAAATAGCAAGTTTTAAGATGCGCATTCCCCGGCCCCGTTCGTCTGAATCCGCGTGAATATGGGGTTGAATAGTATCAAGGTATGCAAAGTAGTCATCGATTTCTGAATCATCAAGATGTTCGACGGCTTCGTGGGTTATCTGGTCTATCTTGGTCGCTTTCCACAATGAATGTATGAATGAAGATTGGTCGTCTTTAATGCTAAAAATGTCTCCGGAAATGGAATGGAGGCGAATGTTCATCATTTTGATATCTTCAAGCATCGTCTTGTTTGAAGGAATAGCATTTTCAACTTCCCGGCGCACTCGTGCTATCAAATCCGCGGCTGTTTGTTTTTTTATCGGTAAATTAATCATGGTGGTTTAGTATAATCGATATTATATGCTCATTGATACAATTGCGCAAGATCAAACTTCAGCACTTAAAAATCATGCGGAAGAAACACTTGCAACGCTTCGTCTTCTTCTTTCGGAAATCAAGAATAAACAGATAGAACTTCAGAAGGAGCTTTCTGATGAAGAAGTGGTTAGCGTAATTCGTCGCCAAGTGAAACAACTCACCGATTCTCGAGATATGTTTGAAAAGGGCGGTAGAAATGATTTAGTTGCAGAAAATACGAGCCAGATCGAGATTTTGAAGAAATACCTTCCTAGTGAACTGGGCGATGATGAGCTTGTGGCCGAGATAGAACGAATTATGCGAGAAAATGCAGAAACGATCGCAAAAAATACAAATGCTGTTTTTGGTATTGTGATTGGACAATTAAAGAGTAAGGCGGATCCGTCTCGAATCACCAAAATTCTTAAAGAAAAACTGGGAACATAGTGTATACTTAGTCCGCTTATGAAGGTCAAAGGAATGGGGATAACATTTGACGATGTCTTACTAGTCCCGCAAAAAAGTTCGATTGCTTCTCGGGACGACGTTATTCTAGAAACTCACCTCACCCCAAAAATACGCCTCGCCGTTCCCCTTGTGTCAGCAAATATGGATACCGTCACTGAATCGGGTATTGCAATTGAGGTTGCAAAAGTGGGTGGAATTGGGATCATTCACCGATTTTTAACCATTAAGCGAGAAGTTGAGGAAGTATCGCTCGTGAAAGCTGAAGGATTTCTTGTGGGGGCGGCTATTGGCATAAAAGAAGATCATATGGAGCGTGCGAGCGCTCTCATCGATGCGGGATGTGATGTTCTTATTATTGATATTGCGCACGGACACAGTATCTTTCTTCTCAAAGTACTTGAAAATCTCAAGAAAAAATTCAAAAAAACTGAAATTATTGCGGGAAATGTTGCCACATCACTGGCCGCAAAAGATCTCATCGAGGCAGGCGCAGACGCAATTAAAGTTGGAATTGGACCGGGCGCGATGTGTTCAACACGCATTGTTGCGGGGGCTGGCGTTCCCCAACTCACGGCGATCGCAGACTGTGCGGCCATCGCCTCAAAACACAATATTCCCGTTATTGCCGATGGTGGAATTCGATACTCGAGCGATATTGTAAAAGCGCTTGGGGCAGGTGCATCAACTGTCATGATCGGCACACTTCTTGCAGGGTGTAAAGAAAGTCCGTCAACAGCATTTTTTCAAAATGGGGAAAAGTACAAGCTTGTTCGAGGGATGGCGTCTCTTCACGCCAGTCAAGAACGCCAGAAAGTTACCAAAGACATTGCAAAGAAAGATTTAAGTAATTATACGGAAGAAGGAGTGAGTGCCGTGGTGCGATACAAAGGCTCGGCAGAACCTGTACTTTTGCAACTTATCGGCGGCATGCGTTCTGGATTCTCGTATAGCGGCGCTCGAAATATCGCTGAATTGTGGAAAAAGGCTGAATTTATCCAAATATCGAGGAATGGACTGACCGAGTCGCACCCGCGGATGGAAGGTTGAGGAGAAGAGGGGGTGATAGGGGGATTGGGTGGGGCAGAGGAAATGAGGAGTGGAGACAAACAGAGAGGGTGAGATCGTTTATTTTCTGCTTTTCTCCCATCCTCCTTGCTCCCCACCTCTCGCTCTCCCTATCTCCCCATCCCCTCCTCCCAACCTCTCTAGTATAATATCCCCATGAAATACTTCATCAAAACCTTCGGTTGTCAGCAGAATGCGGCGGACAGCGAACGAGTCGCACAAGCGTGTGAAGCGCGGGGAATGACACCAACAAGCGAGATGAAAAAGGCTGATTACATCGTTATCAACACCTGTATGGTACGGGAATCTGCGGAAAATCGTGTGTATGGACTCCTGGATAACCTCGGGAAAATTAAAAATGAAAATGGAAAGATGAAAAAGATTGTGGTGACTGGATGTATGGTGGGGGTTGCATTTCGAGACAAAACGGGTAAGTATTTGGCGCGATTAAAAAAAATTATGCCAGCGGTCGATGAATTTATGCCTATTGAAGAAGTCGGATTTGATCATCCACCTATTAGATCGAACGAGAAATCAGCGTGGGTTCCCATTTCAAACGGATGTAACAATTTCTGCACATTTTGTATCGTCCCCTTTACCCGCGGTCGTGAGATCTCCCGGCCTTATGAAGCTATTATTCAAGAATGTCAGGATTTGCGAAACAAAGGATATGAAAATATTATGCTTTTGGGACAAAACGTAAACTCATATGGAGCCGATCTGATCCTGGGCGAGAAGAATGTGCAGGTGATGCGGGATATACCGGGAAAGAGTTATTTTAAAAATAGTCATCCTGAATTTATTTCAGGATCCCATAAGATCCCGAAACAAGTTCGGGATGACAAAGGAGTTATGGTAAATGGGAAGCTTATTAAACCAGTATACGTAAAGCACCTCGGAAAGCTCCGAATTCCTACCCTCTTCCCCCACCTGTTGGAGGAAGTTGCTCAAATGGGCTTTACCGTCGTCGACTTCATTTCCTCAAACCCCTGGGATTTTTCGGATGAACTCATCGATGTTATTGCGAAAAATAAAAACATTACGAGAACGCTCCATTTCGCCCTTCAGTCGGGGGACGATGAGGTGCTGCGCCGAATGAATAGATGGTACACAGCGCAAGAATATTTGAAGCTTCTCGAAAAAATTCGTGTTAAGGTTCCTGAAATTCGATTTACTACAGATATTATTGTTGGATTCTGTGGAGAAACGGACGAGCAGTTTAAAAACACGGTCAAACTCGCCAAAAAAGCACAGTTTGAAAAGGCATATATCGGAATTTACTCTCAACGCCCCATGACCGCGGCAACAAAAGTGATGGAGGACGATATTCCGTATACGGTAAAAAAAGCGCGCTGGATCGCCCTTGATGCGATTATTAATAAGCCAAATGTGGGGAAAAAGAGCTATAGAACACTATTTAAGACAAATCCAGTCTCTTGACACGGCGCTATCCTACTACTATACTACCAGATATGACAGAACAAGGAGCGCCACAAGGCTTACAAGGCTTAATTACTCGGTTGGAACAAGAAAGAACAATAGATGGGGAGAATCAGCGCAGAGAACAAGAACTTGCAGTGGCTCGTAGAGTATTAGTGGAAAGAGCAGACGGGGTGCTTATTACTAAAGGCATACCATTTGGACATCCAGTTGTTATCTATGTCAGAAACGCTGTCGACAAACCACGACGGTCTGTTCTACTACTCAGAACGACAGATGTAGAAACAGAAGGGCCCAAGACAAGCGCAATACTATCTTTGAGACAACGAATCTTCAAAGATGCAGCTCTTCTTGATGGGTTTCATCTTTCTTTGAAGACGAATAATGTATCAACTACATTCTCTGTGGGAAATTATGTAAATCGTGGTGAAGAACCAATTGGGATTGATGAGGTTCCTGTGATAGGAGACCTTATAGATTTTATTGATAGTCAATTGCCGGCTATTGAAGTAGCTCCACAACTTCCCGACCAGGTTTGACTGCATGAAAAAATTCCGAATTTGAAACTTTTTACGGCTTGACAGATCGCTAAAGTGGCGATATACTCTGCGCATGATTGTTGATAGAGACCCTTTGGAAATATCAGATGAAGAATTAGCTACTCTCCAAAGCGCAGATATTGAAGATGCTCTCACGCTTCTTGCTCCCGACGTCGATGAACAAGAGTATCTCGCAGATATAGAGGCTGTACGAGAACAACTACTTGGTAGCGGACTCGCGTTGTTGGAACGGCATGGGGTAGAGACCGTAGGCGTTCCCAAATCAATGTCTTTTGGGTACAGAGAGTTGGTCGAAAGCGAGATACACCCCAAAAGAGAAGCTCTTGATACTATTGTTGATCGTCCATTTCGTTCGACACCTGAAGTTACTGTAGCTGATGCCGTCTGCTGGCTTGAGGCAAACCAAAGCTTGGATCCTAATTTAGTTATGCTTACTCTTAAAGTCGATGCGGACCCTGTTGACGGTTGGCTCACCTATAGTCATCCTGACCCAAGAATATTAGAGGGGCTTACCCTTTGTATTAAGAGATCCGGACAAGACAAGCCTTCTTTTTTCCATGTTGATAAACACAGTTCTTATAATTCCCTGGTGGAAGAAGCTCGTTTGGCAGAACTTCAACGGGCAGTTTTTCTCCTTGGCCAGATTGAAAGAGCATTAGCTGGAGAGGATCTTTCTAGAGAAGTCCAACTACCTCTCGACCAAGCTTGACTGCATGAAAACCTGGCTTTAAGAGCAAAATTATTTGCCGCTTGACAAACATTTGAACGTACGCTACAATGTACGGTATATGCAACAGATAATTAGTATTACCGAATTGAGAAACAACTTGGCTTCTTTGGTAAAACAAGTGGCACAGACTAAAGAATCAGTCGTTATTGTTCAGGATAGCAATCCAATTGCAAGGATAACTCCATATGAAAAAACCAAAAAATATAATAGTGATGAGTACCTCAAAAAACTTCTTTCTATCAGAGGGACAGTGGATTTAAGAGAAGAAAATAAAGCCATTAGAAAGGAAATTGAGAAACGGCTATCTAGAAACGGATTATGAAATCGATACTCGTTGATACTTCTATACTTATTGATTTTCTGCGATCTTCAAAGAAAGAGAATACAATATTTTTAAAGCTCATAGATACAAAAATTCCTCTCAAAATATCAATAATCACTCATACAGAACTGTATGCAGGGAAAAGTCTATGGGAACAAAGTAAGGCTCGTGACAATCTTGAAACGCTTTTAGAAGAATTGACAATAATTCCGATAAATACTTCTATATCGATCCAGGCTGGAAAAATGAATACTAAGCTGAGAATAGCACTACTCGATGCACTTATTGCCGCAACAGCACTCGAGGAAAACATGCCGTTGGCAACTATGAACGTAAAACACTTCAAAAAAATCCCTGGGTTGAAAATTATTTGAAGCTTGATAGTCTAAAAACTATAGTAATTCGACTACTTCTCTCCCCAACTTCACCGCATTTTGCTTAAGTTCTTATCAAAAGTCTCGAGTTTTAATTTTAGAGATTTGCTCACAATAAACAACCAACAATCAATATAGTCTAGATTAGAACCTCTATATAATTCAAAAGCCATTAGGATTAATCTCTTTCTGGGATTTTCTGCCCAGTCCTGCGAAAGCAGTTTTTCAAGTCGGTCAACAATCTCAAGTTTTTTTATTTTGTAAAAAGAAGACAGTGTCCAGATAAGTTCAGCGACAATGACCTCATCAAAAAATAATTTTATCTCTCCTGCTTCTGCTTGCCTAAAGATCGCCTTGGCTTTTCGGGAAAGTTTAGGACTGTCGTTGAGTAAAAACCTGATAACTATGTTGGCATCAATTAATATCGTTTTACTCATTTAATTTTATACTTTTGGCCCAAAAGCTTCCCCGCGCCCTTTCTTGCTTTTTTATAATCGTTCTCGCGAACATTACTGGAAAGCGATCCCGAAAGTTCTTCAACGATGTTTGCCGGAATTATTTTAATGACTGCCTGTCTGTAAGAGGGCATTATGTCGGAAAAAGTGACCTTGTCACCTATTTTTACACCAAGGGCGCTTCGTACTTTTTCAGGAATTGTGACCTGACCTTTTGTCGTGATCGTAGTTATACCATTCATAGTAATGAATTTATCATAAAGTAATACTCTTGTCAAGAGGTAATACATTTGCTACTTCGCGGCCTAATTTTACTGCATAATTTGTACCTCGATCGTAGGGATAGGTCATATCAAGATTTGCAATAAAGAAATTCTTTGATGGGGTAATAAAATCTGGCTTGTTTTGGACGAAATTATTATCGAAAAGTGGTTGGGCATAAGGCGCTTTAAATTGATAGATTTTAGTCGTTTTTTTATCAATCGTAACTCCCATTTTTTTCAGCCCATTAAGTGAGTACGTTTTCGCTTGAATGTCGCTCATTTTAAGAAGTGCACTATCTCCATCCACATAATTTCCGATATAACTGAGGTTTTGGCCTCCATAGTGCTTCTTATCTACAAAGTTCGTATGTTGCACGAGGACCATAAAAGGCACTTTTTTCGCACAAACGCTGAGCCAATACGTTTTTTTAAGGATGGGTTTTGCTGTCTTGAGGATAATAACATGCGCCCACAAGTACTTGAGTTTTTCAAAGCGAGAAAGGTAGTGTTTGCTAAATATATTCTGTGTGAGATCAGCCATTATATGTGTCGGAAGTGTTGAGATGACGGCGTCATATTCTTTCCCATCGATTACATACTTGCTCCCTTTTTTGGTAAGTTTTTTAATCGTATGCCCTTTTTTTATTTTTACTCCACGCTCCGCACATTGAGCCTCAAGGTAGTCAATAAATGTCTGAAAACCGCCTTCAATATACCCAAGTTTTTTTGTTCTCTTTTTAATTCGCGCCCATATAAATGCGGCAACGATATTTCCCGCATATTTACCGAACTTTTTCCGAAAAAGCTCTTCCCATAACACATTCCACACCCTATCTCCCATGGTGCGCCTACAGAATTCCTCACATGTCATATTTTCAAATATGGCTAAAAAGGGACTTGTTTTTAAGTATGCAAAAACCATTCCTGCGCGCAATTTGTCTATTAGAGAAAGTAAGGGGAGTCGGAGAAGGTCTTGGGGAGTATCGAGTGAAAATGTTTCGAGTTTCCCATCTTTTGTTTCAAATAAAGAGTCCGTGCGTGGAGAGGTAAAGTAAATTTTATTAAATCCTATCTCCCGGGCAAAATTTAATATATCGGTATCATTGGCAAATAGATGGTGGTAGGCGCGCTCCAGTGGCCATTCCCAGCCTTTTTCCTTAAAACCAGTGGCAAGGCCGCCCAAAACAGGACTTTTCTCGTATAGGGTCACTATGTGTCCTTTGACCACTGCTTCATATGCGGCAGTAAGGCCTGTTATTCCTCCGCCAAGTATCGCAATCTTCATATGGGCTATTATAGCGCACAGAACGTGAAAATTGTTAAATTGCTAAATTGTTGAGTTGTTATTCCCGCATATTAAACGCATTTTTCCCGCACTTCCTTTCATTACGTGTCATTCCCGCGGAGGCGGGAATCTATATAAATAGATCCCCGATCAGGTCGGGGATGACAATTGACTCCCGAAACAAGTTCGGGATGACATGATACAATGAGGTAATGGGTAGGAATATTGTTAAATCCTGCCTGCCGGCAGGCAGGTTGTTAAATTGTTTAATTGTTGCTATTACCTGTCTCTCGATTGTATCTCTCGTTCGCGCGCAGTGCGCAAATAAGGATGAATGCGCCAACCAAATTCGAGAATATGAGAAAAAGGTATCGCAGTTACAAGATCAAAAAAACACACTTTCTTCCCAAATTGGCATCATGGATAATAAGATCTTTCTAACAGGCGCACGGATAAAATCAACAGAAATCACTATCGAGAAGACTTCAGAAGAAATTGGTAGTTTGGGAAATAAAATAACAGACCTTAACTCATCTCTCGACTTTCTCACCCGAACACTCCTTCAAAAAATTGTTCAGTCATATAAAAATAAAAGCGTGTCAGCTTTTGACATCATTCTTGATTCTGAAAACGCGGTAATGCTCGAAAATAAGGTGAAGTATATGGAGGTTGCACAAAATAGCGATCGGCGCCTCGCGTTCCGCCTTCAACAAACAAAGTCAAATTTCCAAGAACAAAAAGATTTGCGCGAAACTAAAAAACAACAACTTGAAGAGCTTCAAGTATCACTAGCGGCACAAAAAAAGGATTTAGATGTACAAAAGGTCCAAAAACAGGCCCTTTTGACTCAAACTAATAGCGACCAAAGTCGATATCAGACACTTTTATCCCAAGCCTTATCAGAGTTTCAGGCTATTGAACGAGCTATTGGAACGGGAAGTATGGTAGGACCAGTTAAAAAAGGTGATCCAATTGCGCTTGTTGGAAATTCAGGCTACCCAGGATGCTCAACAGGCGCACACTTACATTTTGAGGTTCGCCAGAATGGGACCTGGACAAATCCCCTCAATTTCTTATCCGGACACTCGCTTCATAACGACCAAGAAGAAAACGACCAGTCGGCTGGGTCTGGGAGTTGGGATTGGCCGTTGAGCGATCCTATTGAAATTACTCAAAATTTTGGGAACACTCCGTGGTCGTGGCGATATAGTTATAGTGGTGGAATTCACACGGGAATTGATATGATAAGTAAATCGAGCGATGTAATACGTGCACCATCGGACGGAACATTGTATACTACTTCTCAAAACTGTAGTGGGGCGACAATTAAGATAAAATATATTGATCACGGAGGTGGGATAATTAGTTATTATTTACACGTACAATAATGAAAAAGTTTATAAAAGATAACGGCGTATTTATAGCTTGGGTTGTGTCAATCTTCTCGCTTACCGGAAGCCTGTTTTTCAGCGAAATACTTAAGCTTCCTCCCTGCATCCTTTGTTGGTACCAGCGAATACTCATGTATCCACTCGTGCTTATCATTGGTGTCGGAATTGTGAGAAAAGATAAAGGGCTTCCACTCTACGTGCTTCCATTTAGTATTTTGGGGAGTGCTGTTGCGCTGTTCCATTACCTACTCCAACGAGGAATTATTCCCGATTCTGTGGCCCCTTGCACACAAGGAATCTCGTGCACCTCAAAACTTATTGAGTATTATGGTTTTATAACGATTCCGTTCATGAGCCTTGTCTCGTTTGTAATAATTAGTCTTTGTATGATCATACTACTTAGATCTAAATCCACTCAATAGTGAGGATTTTTTGAAATTTCTTGAATTCTGGATCTCCGGTAACCAATATGGCTTTTTTCTCAACCGCAAGCGCAACGGCAAAGCTGTCGGCATATGAAAGACCTCCTATTACTTTAAAACGAGCGGCAGCCAATACTCTCGATTTATCCGCATCGATAATAGTTATATCCAAGTTCTCGAAAATCGCAAGAAGGTTCTCTGCGTGTTCGTTTCCGAGTTCACGGATAAGGATATAAAATAGTTCTCCCAGGTTGATTACTGACATAAAAAGAGTTGCTTTTGCCTCTTGAGCGGCAATAAGTAGGTCTTCAACAAACTGAGCTCCTGACACATCTTGCAGAATGGGCATGAGGGCATAGGAATCAAGAACGTAGGTGTTTTTTTTCATAGGAATCTTCTTCGGCACGAATGTGTTGTTTTATTTCAAGAGGTGACTGGGACATTCCTTTTAATATCCCCCGCAAGGCTTTTATGGGATCGATTGGTTCTAAGGTGATTCTTTTTCCAGAAACCGAGAGCTCCATAATAACCTTGGATTGAGAGTGTAAACCGAGCGATTTTCGGAACTGGGCTGGTATAACAATTTGCCCTTTGGTTGAGAGTGTTTGAATTTTTGGCTGTAACATAACTTACTTAAATAAATAAGTAATACGTTGATTTTAAAGTAAGACATTTCATTTGTCAAGAGGATGATATAATTTAGCTGTAGATAGGGCCGGTAGCTCAGTTGGCTAGAGCATCGCGCTGGCAGTGCGAGGGTCAGGGGTTCAAGTCCCCTCCGGTCCACTAAATTCTTTGCCTTTTCCTTTCCTATAATATTCTCCTCCTTGCAATAATTTTTTTGTTTGTTTATTATCTGTGGATAACTTATCCACAATAATTATGTCTGAATTAGATTTCTGGGATAGATATATCCAAACACTCGCTAAACAAGAAAATTCGTTTGTATTAATGCAGGTTATGACTCAAACCGCTCCGGAGTCCTTTGAAAACGGCGTCCTTGTCCTGGCGTGTATTGATGCGGGCACACAGATGCTCCTTGAAACTCGGCGGAAGCTCTTAGAAGAGATCCTTTCTTCTGTCACAAAAACCCCTGCCACAGTCCGTTTTGTAATAAAAGCAATTAAAAAGAAAAAAAGGAAGCAGACAACCCCACAACCGCTCCCGCTTTCTACTCTTGTGGAGACAACGGTTGATGCCGAAAAAAAGGCCGGGCTTGCGCCCCTCACCACATTTGAAAATTTTGCCGTTTCTCCCTCAAACCAGATTGCTTATGCGGCCGCAACCGCCGTAACCCAAAACCCCGGGCATGTCTATAACCCACTTTTCCTCTATGGAGGGGTTGGGGTAGGCAAAACGCACCTTTCACAGGCTATCGCACACCAAATCCTGCGCAATAATCCAAATAAACGAGCCCATTTTTGCTCGTCAGAGGAGTTTACAAACGATCTCGTTGAGCAAATTCGGGAGAAAAATACGGGAAAATTCCGAAAAAAATATCGCGACCTCGATCTCCTTATTGTTGATGATATCCAATTTATCGCCGGAAAAAATTATGTGCAGGAAGAGTTTTATCACACATTCAACTCCCTCGTTCGTGCCGGCGGGCAAATCATCCTCACGTCTGATAAACCTCCAAGTGAGATAAAAAAACTCGAAGATAGACTACGCTCGCGCTTTTCTGGCGGGCTCAATATCGATATTCAGAGCCCTGATTTTGAGCTTCGTACCGCAATCGTCCTTATAAAAGCCCGGTCCCGCAACATCGAAATTGATTTTGAAACCGCAAGTTTGATCGCCGAGAAAACCGCCGACGCACGAGAGCTTGAGGGCCAGCTTCTCCGCATCTACACTAACTCTCTTTCAACTGGAGGAAACATCACAAAAGAACAGGTTAACGAGGAGATTGACCGAAAACGGGTTAAAGATAGCGCCCGGGTTTCCCCACAAGAGATAATTCGGGTGGTTTCCTCATATTATGACATTAATCCCACACTTATTAAAAAACCGAGTAGAAAAGAAAACGTTGTTCTCCCACGCCAGGTCGTAATGTATCTCCTCCGTGTTAATTTGCAAATGAAGCTCGAGGACATCGCCTATTTATTAAAAAGAAAGGACCACACCACCGTAATGCATGGGGTTGATAAGATAACAAACAACCTTTTAAAAAACCCACAATTTAAGGAAGGGATTGACCGAATAATCCAGTCTTTGAGGTTATAAACGCTCTCTCCACAGGCAACCCACAAAAAAGAGGTTGGGGTTTTTGGTTGTTTGAATCACCTATTGCAATCTAAAAGGAGCCGTTATAAACTTATGCACACACACTATAGCTACTAATTAAAATATACGATGAACACAACTATTTTAAGCAACGAACTACACACAGCCTTTTCTCTTGCTTCACACTTCACTCTTTCACGAACCAGTACTGTTCCTGCGCTTGCTGGGGGGCACATAAAAATAACAAAAGGGTTTTTGGAGGTAACAACAACAAACCTTAATGATTTTTTCTTCACAAAAATCCCAACTAAAGGGACAGTGGAAGGAGAGGGAGTATGCGACATACGGAAAGTTGTTGAGTTTTTAGGTTTTTTAAAACCCACAGAAATCCAACTAGAACTATCAGGGAAAGCACTCACAATAATAAGTGAAAAAACACACGGGGTATTTCCAATTTTCCAATCAAGCGATTTTCCAAAACCCCCTACAGTAGAAGGAGAAGGGGTTTCGCTTACAGAAGCGCTTGTTAAAAAACTCCCCCTCGTTCTCTTTTCTGCATCAAAAGATACCGCCCGTCCTGTTTTAACAGGAATAAATCTAACTGATAAAAACGGGAAGTTTTATATGTCAGCAACTGATGGGTTCAGGCTCTCGCTTATTACTGATGAGATTAAAAAAGAGATGGGCACCGCTACAATCTCGGCCCCGGTTCTAGAGGAGGTCTTGCGATTAAATGGAGAAAAACCACTCTCTTTTTCATTGTCCCAAGAAGAAAAAATGGTAAAATTTGTGGTCGGGGAAGTAGTCATCTTCACCCGGCTTCTTGAAGGAGAATTTCCCCCATTTGATCGGGTTATTCCCCAAGAATATAAAACACGTGTTATTGTTTCTCGGGAGGAGTTTTTACGAAACATAAAACTTGTCTCCGTTTTTTCACGGGATATTTCAAACACGGTTGTTTTTGAATTGAAAAAAGAAGGAATGACTATCCGGCCACGGGGGGAAGAGGAGGGTTCCTCTGTTGTATTCCAACCACTACAAAAATTTGAGGGGGAAGAAGGAAAAATCGCGTTTAATTATCGGTTTGTTTTGGATTTTTTAAACAATGCCCAATCGGAATTTATTGCAATGGAAATAACTTCTCCTACTGCTCCAGGAGTGTTTAAGGTGGGTGGAGACGAAAGCTTTCTACATATAATAATGCCGATTCGAACAGATGAGGCGGCAAACTCCTAATTTTTGGTTATTGTGGCGGTTTCTTCTTCTGAAGCAATAATTTTTATTGCAACGTGTGATTGGCCTGCAAAAAAGAGTCCTTCTCCAATTCCCCCAGAAAGCAGAAAATGTTTTTCCCCATTTGTTAGATTAAAAACTTCTCCCACAGAATCTATTGCGGCCGTTGATTGTTTAAGAAGAATTTGCAAACTTGAGTTGGTGAGAATCGCCCGTCCCTCCTCCGTTCCCAAAAAATCCTCCACATCTTGTGTTATTGTGGTGAGCCCAAGGTGATATTTTCGGGCGCGTTTTGCAAGGCCAAATAAATAGGTTGCTGAATCCTTATGTTTTATGAGATACCACGCCTCATCAATAACAAGCACCCGGCTTTTCTGGTTTTTTCGAATTCGTCCCCAAATATAATCGAGGATGATATACATCGCAATCGGACGAAGATTCTCCTCAAGATCTCGAACGCCAAACACCGTACACTTATTTTTTAAATCGAAGTTGGAATGTTCGTTAAAAATCCCCGCGGCCGAGCCCTTTATAAATTTTTCAAGTCGCCCAGCAAGCTCCACCGACTCTTCCGTTTCCTGCCCCAAAAGGACTTTATACAAATCTTCAAGTCGAGGTGGGGTTTTTTTGTGAGTTGCGGGCTCTTGGGTAATTCCGGCCTGGTTATAGGTTGTAATGAGGCTTCGATCAAGAATGGCATCTTGTGCGGGGGTGAGGTCCCCCATAACAACACGCAAGAGCGAATGGAGGCTTTGGATTTTATTCGCAAGCTCATCCTTTTCATTCACTCCTGGATCGATATCAAATGGGTTTATTTTGTGTGGTGACGATATCGAAAAAGACACAAATTCCCCACCTACCGCTCCCATAAGTTTTTCATACTCGTTTTCAGGGTCGATCACAATAACATCGGTTCCCAGCATGAGAAGGCGCAAAATCTCAAGTTTCACAAAGAAGCTTTTTCCTCCACCAGATTTACCCAGTACAACAGCGTTTGCAGATTCCAAAGAAAACCGGTCAAAAATAACCAAACTCCCATCATTTTGATTCTCGCCATACAAAATTCCCTCATTTGCGGTCAGTGAAGCGGTTACAAAGGGGAAGGTTGTCGCAAGCGAGGTAGTATCCATATTTCTCCACACACGAAGGCGATCTGAAAAAATAGGAAGCGTCGATTTAAATCCTTCTTCCATCTCCAAAGTTGCCGTTTTTGCAACGATAAGGAGGGAGGAAAGCGAGGAATCAACTTCTTTTGTAATTTGATCGAGCTCTTTTAAATTGTCTGCAGGAATAGTGATATAGAGCCCAAACTGGAAAAACCGCTCGCTTCCCTGGGCAAGCTCGGCCTGAAGAGTAAGTGCGTCGTCAAGCGCAACTTGGACCGATGGATCAACAACTTTTCCAGACTTAATATCAGTCTCGATTGTCGCCTCCATTTCTGCAATTTTTCGGCGCAAATCCTTCAAAACATCCTTTGATTCAGTTGGATAAATAAACATTGAAACATAGAGCGGATGATCGAAGGTAATAATTGAAGAAAGCCAGTTTGAGTTCACAAAACGTGGGTATCCGACAACAAAAAGTGTTCGATAATAGCGCTCGTCTATTTTCAAATGATTAAAGTCAACCTCCACGAAAGAGGGAGCGATAATGTCTTTCACCGAAACAGCCCCGGGCATCAGCATATTTGCCGCAATCGGCATAGCTGATTCCACTTGTTTTTTTTCGCCAAAAAGTCCCATATTATGAGGTTAAAATGATATCCGTGTAATTTTTAATTGATGCAAGTTTTCGGCCGGTTGAGGAAGGATTGTAGAGGTTATAAAAAAGTTCTACAATCTCTTGTTCATACAAAATCCGCCCGCCCAGACCCGCTTTTTTCAATAACCGAAGTAAGTGGTCTCGTTTTGGGTACAAGGACGTTTTTGCTCGTGTGAACACATAATCTTTCTCGAGCTTTGTTTTTGAGCTTTGACTGATACCAAGCTCTAGTTTTGAGAAGGGGATGATAAAATAAAATGTTTTTTCCAAAACCGTATTTTTCTTGATCATATTTTTTATGAACGCGATATATGAAACAAGTCGTTTTTTAATAATCTCGTCGGTTTGGTCGACAAGTTTAGCATCCAAATAATTTAAGTATGAAGAAATATCCATTCGTCGCGACAAAATCTCAATTTGCACCGGGAAAGAAAGGGAGTTGAGAAGTGAAGCAAATGAGTAAATAAGTGCGGATTGCTCCTCTGCACCCAAAAGGCCGAAGTTTGTAGCTCCCGGCTCAATAATCACACAGCACGAGTAGTCTTTCATCATAAGCACGTCTTCAAATACCGCCTCTATTTCGATGAAATCTTGTGTGGAAGATTTTTTTGGACTTGTTGGCTTTCGACTTGTCATAACAATTCGCGAGAAATGATAATAATAGGATTTTTCACCGGTCCCGTAACGTCTAATTTCATTGTATCAAAAAAGAATTTTTCACCCGGATCTTTAGTTTGGAGAAGATAGTTCTCATCTACAAGCGGCTTGAATGTTGCGAATGCGCCGGCGTGATTCGTCTTCAAAATACGAACCACTTTTTCTGAAGAATCGTGAATATAAATAAGGATATTTGGCAAAGGAGAACCTTTGTGATTTTTCACTACACCAAAGAGATATGGAGTTTCTGCGTCAGGCTCGATTACTACCTCTACTGGTTTAGTTTCAGTAACGGGCGCTTCTTCTGGTTCGTCTACTATTGGAGTCTCTGGAAGAGGCGCCGGCTCTTCCACTTTTTCATGAATTCCTATTTTCTCTAAATATGAAGAAAGTTTTTTTTGTGCGTCCACATGTGTTGCGGCTCGTGAGTTATCAGCTTGAGCAATATCTATTAAAAAAGTTGGTGGCTCATTTTTCTTGTGATAAAAGTATTGGGAAGAAGAAAAAAGCTTAGTCACGAGGTTTTTTATCCACACATCAATCGACCGATCATTATACTTAAAAAAAGCAAAGAATAACCCGATTCCAAACACAATTCCTGCTCCTAGCCACTTAAAAATCTCGATATCTGTGCTGAAGAATGCAATCGTTGCAAATGCCGCAAAAATGGTCAAATAAATGAATTGTTTCAGTGTCAGAAACCCGATGAGTTTGAACTCAAACGTGGTGATTTGTCGTGGAATCGGATGCTGTTCCATATATTTAGTATAGACGATTTGAAGACGTGTGGGTCACAACTGGTGAAAAGTACACTTCGGGTGTGGCGCAGGTCTTCACAACAGTTTATACGCTTGACTTCGCAAATTATTGTGATATAAATCATCTATGACAACCACAGAAGGTCTGGTAGCAAATGAACATTATGTACAACCAGAACTGTTTGAATTCGCCAGCGGTGCGTATTCTTCTGAAGGTCTAAGAATGGAGGTAGCTCTACTTGATAAACAGAAGGAAAAAACAGACAAAGACGATTTTTTGAGGAGGAACGAGGTAAAAGATCGGCATGCTCGAGGTCGGCTCGCAGAAGCTTCGGGACTATTTCCGACAAAAGAAGTAACGGCGGTGCTTAGATCAGAGAGGACAGCTTTGGGAAGCCCAGAGGTGATATGGAGTTTAAGAGAGACCTTGGGTCCTTCCAACGAAGGTCTTAAAATTACTAGGAACCTTCGGTTGAGTCTTGACTCTGGCTCGCTATATGGCAGATCGACAGTAGAAAAACCTATGCCTAATAATCCAGGAGAAAGTAGGTCTTTACGACGACAAATAGACCTCAGACTTATTGAAGAAGAAGGACACTGGTATACTGGAACTATTAGCAATGTTGTTGCAGAGTGGGAACAAAGAACGGAAGACCCGCGATATCAAACCAGCAACTCCCACAATCATTTATATTTAAGAGTGGGTGGAGATGGAGAATATGGTCTTATTGCAAAATTTGAGTTAGAACGATACCATAGAGCTCTAAAAGGCGCCCTAGACTCGAGCTCAGAATTTTGGGAAACCCCAGAGGGCAAGCCGACAGAGGACGCAAAGAGATTGAAAGGGCTTTTTGGTGTAGGTCCTGAACTATTTGATGAATTTCTTTTTACAGACAATCCAGCTCCACAATTTAGAGCCCTGGTTGCAAATATATGGGCAGCCGAAGAACCTTCGGAAATTCCTTATTAATCCTCTCCACGAACCTTTCTATGCTACAATTACTCCTATGACAGAAAAGATCATTATCATCGGTGGAGGGCCGGCTGGGCTTGCCGCGGCAGTGTACGCGGCGCGTGCGGAGCTTTCCCCGCTCGTCGTTGCCGGTTCGCCCCCCGGCGGTCAGCTCACCCTAACCTCCGAAGTTGAAAATTACCCCGGGCACGACTCGATCCTGGGCCCGGAGCTTGTTGACAAGATGAGAGCACAGGCTCAAAAGTTTGAGACACGATTTATTGACGATAATGTATCGAGTGTCTCTTTTAAAAAAGGGATGCATGAGATTACGCTCTCTGGGGGTGAAAAATTGACTGCGCAAACAATTCTTATCGCAACCGGTGCCTCCGCCCTATGGCTCGGGCTTGAATCGGAGACTCGGCTGCGAGGAGCTGGGGTTTCCGCATGCGCCACGTGCGACGGATTCTTTTTCAAGAGTAAGGTTGTTGCGGTTGTTGGCGGTGGAGACACAGCCATGGAAGAAGCCCAAACGCTTTCAAAATTTGCCTCAAAAGTGTACATAATTCATCGCAAGGGAGAGTTTCGGGCCAGCAAAATCATGCAAAAGCGTGTCTTGGAGAATCCGAAGATTGAAGTCCTCTGGAATACCGAAATTGTTGAGGTTCTGGGCAAAGATCGAGTCGAGGGCCTTAAACTTAAATCCACAACTTCAAATACCCTGACTACTGACTACTCTTCCCTGGCTACTAACGGACTCTTCCTCGGTATAGGACATAAACCGAACACGGAGTTTCTCAAGGATTCTGGAGTTTTACTCGATGAGAAGGGATATGTGGTGACGAGTGGGATTTATGCCTGGCGGGCAAAGCGAGAATCTACCCTCGACCTTCCATCCTCTGGAATTAACTTCGCATACCAATATAGCACCTCTGTTGACGGGGTGTTTGCGGCTGGGGACGTTGCAGATTTTGAGTTCCGCCAAGCAGGCACGGCGGTAGGAATGGGAATTGCGGCGGTTTTGGAGATTGAACGGTACCTGGCTGGAATCGAAGACCTATAGTCCGCTTGCTATTTGCTTTTATCTATGGTATACTCTTTTTAAGTGATAGGAATTTAGCCTCCCAGAAACTCGATCATCCGCGTCTTCTGCACTTCAATATTTGATTTTTCATAGTATGTATCAACAAAGACGGTCATATAATCCACGAAATAGTTTTCCCCGCCCGGGGGGACGATATTCTACGCCTAATAAGCGCCCGATAAAGTCGTTTAATCCCTCTGACCTCGTAAAACGAGTGGTTCCACAAGAGAGCGCTCCTCAAGAAGTACCTGTTTCTACGATACAATTCGAAACGCTTAATATTTCTCTCCCGCTCAAAGGAAATATTGCATATAAAAAATATACCGAGCCAACGCCCATTCAAGATCAAGCGATCCCACATATTATGGAAGGACGAGATGTTATCGGAATTGCTAATACCGGCACGGGTAAGACTGCCGCGTTTCTCATTCCATTAATTGATAAAGTGCTCAAGAACCCCTACTCGAAAGTTCTCATTGTTGCCCCAACTCGTGAGCTTGCGACCCAAATTCAGCAAGAATTTGAGGATTTTACATACAGGCTGGGAATTTACTCGGTACTTTGTATCGGTGGAACTCGTGCGTACCGTCAGCAAGCTGATTTGCGACGTCGCTACAACTTTGTTATTGGAACTCCCGGACGACTAAAGGACTTGAGCAATACTCGCGATCTCGATCTCGAGACATTTGACACGGTTGTTCTTGATGAGGTCGACCACATCGTTGACATTGGATTTATAACCGATATCACTTATTTGATTTCTCTTCTTCCCCAAAAACGCCAGTCACTTTTTTTCTCCGCAACATTTGATGAAAAGGTAAAAGCTGTTCTTCGGGCTTTTGTGACAGACCCAATTACTGTTTCTGTAAAAAAACAAGATACTACCCAAAACATCGATCAAGACATAATTCGAGTTCATGATAAATCGAGGAAATTCGAGCAACTACATGATCTTCTACTTCAAAAACAGTTTGAGAAAGTTCTCATTTTTGGACGAACCAAATGGGGCGTGCAAAAACTTGCGGATGAACTCGTTCGGCGTGGATTTAAGGCCGACGCAATTCATGGGAATAAGCGTCAGCCACAGCGTCAGAAAGCTCTCGACCTCTTTAAACGAAATGTGACGACCATTCTTTTGGCTACCGACGTTGCAGCTCGTGGACTTGATATTGATAATGTGTCGCACGTCATTAACTACGATATGCCTGCCACCTACGAAGACTACATTCACCGCATCGGACGCACCGGCCGTGCCAACAAGCTCGGCGTCGCCCTCACCTTTGTGGACTAATTTCGTATATACTTAATTAATTACCAATTTAAATATATACACCATGGGAAAAGGAGATCACCGAGACCGTAAGGAAGTCAAAAAGCCAAAAAAACCAAAGAAGCCGAAAGGAGCTTAAATAAGGAGCTATTTTAATAAACTACCAAGAATAAGCTTAAGTCTATTTGTTGGAAATAAGTCTTTTGGGTAAATTTCAATTACATGAATACCTCTATCTTTCCATAATTCCCGCTTCTTTTTAAGGGATCTGTCATAATTTTCCAGCTCTCCTTCAAGTCCGATAAATTCTACAATTTTTTCATCAATTACAAAATCGGCCAAAAATTTACTGTCGGCATATCGAACATGAACTTTATGTGGAATTTGCATCTTGAATAACCAATCATCAATAATTCTTTCTGAAAAAGAATCGCACATATGTCCGTCTTGTGCCTTATATTTCTTTGCGAATTTAACTGGGTTGGGAATAAAACCCGCGGCGAGGATTGTTTTATTCCAACTTCCAAAAAGACCTCGAGCTGCTTTTGTATGACTAAACTCTATTTTTAAAGGAATTCTTTCGTACTTACTATAAAAATCTCTGATCTGAGCAAGAATGTCTTCTTTTGTAAGAATAAGAGACTCTAGGAGAATCTTTCTACACGCAGGGGAACAACACTTATTTGGCCCAGGGAATTGCTTAGAACATACAACACAGTTTGTGAGCTTTCTCCCACTCTTTCTTACATATTTCTTTGTATTAATTAAGTTGGCGCAAGTTCTGGAGCAAAAATTAGCTCCTAAAGGGTTAATATCTCCTTGTTCTCTAGAAAATTCTTTTATACACGCAGGATTACTACATCGAAGAATTTGCTGTGTATACTTTGACCTATTGAAACACTCTCTAGAACAATAAAACGACCACCTAAATTTTATTGACTCATTATATCGTCGAAGTTCTTTGAAGAATTGTAAATTACAGATTTGGCATTTCACGACAACCTGAGTCATAATTGGTGACTATCATATCGTTTTTTATGCAAAAAAGCCAGTCTTTTTGACTGGCTTTTTTGGCCTTTCGGGGAGCCGGGAATCGAACCCGGACCGCACCACCCCCAGCGGCGCATTCTGCCATTATACTACTCCCCGTAGAGATTCACAGGTATACAAAATCGCTTGATACCCATTTCTCGAACAAGTGGGGACCCCCGCTTTAAACTGGCACCCCAGTTGTTCTCCAAACGGGTATCTACGCTCTATTGTATATTTTAGACCTTTCTAACAAACCAAACCCTCATTTTTGCTGCATATATGCTGTTGACTTCCGATAGATGATATTCTATCATGAAGCCACTATAAATTATCACAAAAGATTACTATGGATCTAGATAAAAAAAGCCCAAAATTTGCCGCAGTTCAGGCAGTTGTTGACCAAATACAAAGACAATACGGAAAAGGTTCGATTATGCGTCTGGGCGACCAAGCAACAATTCCCGTTGAGGTCTTTAAAACAAACATATTACCGCTCGACATTGCCCTTGGCGTCGGTGGTATTCCAAAGGGCAGAATTGTTGAAATTTACGGTCCGGAAGCATCAGGGAAAACCACTATTTGTCTCAATCTCATTGCCCAAGTTCAAAACGAGGGTGGAATTGCCGCATTCATCGACGCCGAACACGCGCTTGACCCAGCATGGGCCATCACGCTGGGAGTTAATCTTGACGACCTTCTTATCTCACAACCAGACACGGGTGAGCAGGCACTTGAGATTGCCGAAAGTCTCATTCGTTCGGGCGGAGTCGATGTTGTTGTCATAGACTCTGTTGCCGCACTTGTTCCAAAATCAGAAATAGAAGGCGATATGGGAGACGCCCAAATGGGCGTGCAGGCTCGGCTTATGTCCCAAGCACTTCGAAAACTCACGAGTGTTGTTTCGAAATCAAAAACAACCGTCGTTTTTACCAATCAGCTACGCATGAAGATCGGCGTTATGTTTGGGAATCCCGAGACTACCCCTGGCGGAATGGCGTTAAAGTTTTACTGCTCACTTCGCATGGATGTGCGCAAAATTGAAACAATTAAAAAAGGAGATCAGGTTGTAGGCACACGAACTCGGGTTAAGATTGTGAAAAATAAGGTGGCTCCACCATTCAAAGAAGCAACATTTGTGGTCACCAAAGACGGAATCGATAAAGAAGGAAGTGTGGTTGACGCCGCGCTCGACCTTGAAATTCTGACAAAAAGCGGTGCATTCATAAAAATGGGCGATATTGTTGTCGGACAAGGCCGCGATCAAGCACGAGAAACGATCTTAGGCGATCCCAAGCTCAAAAAACAAATAACAGATGAAGTCTACAAAAAAGCATTCGGAAAGGTGAAGGAGCCGGTAGCAGAGAAAAAGACAAAAGAAGAAGAGCCAATGTAATGTATGGACGAGCATGAAATTGAGGATCTGATCTTTCAAAAGTGTGTTTCACTTATCATGGGCCGCCCCCACTCAATACACGAAATGATGCTTTATATTCCCAAGAAGCTCAAGCACTTCGAGGGAACTATTCGAAATATTGATGAAGCTTCAGCGAGAATTATCGAACGACTTATTGAGCGGGAATATTTGGATGATTTGAAGTTTATTGAGTGGTGGGTGGATAATCGTACCTATTTTCGCCCTCGTGGAGTTCGTGGGCTCATGTCAGAACTCATGCAAAAAGGAGTTGACAAGAATCTTCTTGAGGAATTTTTCGCCAATAATCCAGTTGAGGAGGTCGAGCTTGCCACAAGGATTCTCATAAAAAAAGCCAAAGTACTCGCAGAACTTGACATCCCAACGAGAAAGAAGAAAGCAACTGACCTCCTTCTTCGAAAAGGCTTTCCCTACAGTGTAATTCAAGTGGCCCTTGAACATTTAGAGAATCTTCTATATAATACAACCAATTAAAATTTTTTTAAGGAAAACCGCAAAAAAATAATAGTTATGGAAATTGAGTTTGTTGCAACGAACCACCAGAATAGTATTTTATCTATCTCACGCGCAGAGAATCTATTTTCTGTGCTCTAAGTTATTGCAACAACCTGTTCTATAACACATCTGCGCCTTTTCCTCATATGAATCTATGAAATTATACAGACTCGTAAGTGCGCTCAAAGAAAAAAAGTTTGAAGCAACAGAATCGTTACAAAAAACACAAATTCAAGCCAAAGAAATACTTCTGAAGGCACAAGAAGATGCCATTCACATCCAAACAAAAGCCGAAGAAAATGCGGCAAGACTCACCGCTGACGTTGTTGAGCATGAAAAAAAACTTCGATCAAAAGAATCGGCACTCGACAGTGAAAAAAATTGGACTAGTGCTGAAAAGGCAAAACTTGAGAAAGAAAAAACAGAGCTTCTTCAAAAAAAAGAAGAAGTTCTTGAGCGTCTTGAAAAAATAGCTAAACTTTCTGGAGAAGCCGCACGCGACCTCATTTTAAAAGGCTGGGAAGAAAAACTTAAAGAAGAGATTGTAAAAAAGATTAAAGCGGCTGAAGAAGAGGTTAAGCAAACGCTTGAAGTCAAATCTCGTGAACTTCTCATGGACGCGATGCGCTATGGAGCCGTCGATTATGCCGCCGAATACACCCTTTCTACCGTAAGTTTGCCAAGTGAGGATGTGAAGGGGCGAATTATTGGAAAAGAGGGCAGAAATATTCGTACATTTGAGCTTGCAACCGGAGTCGACGTCGATCTTGAAGAAGAAGGAATTATTAAATTCTCTTCATTTGACTCCATGCGCCGAGAAGTAGCGCGCGTCTCAATGGAACGACTGCTTCGGGACGGACGAATTCAGCCGGAACGAATTGAAGAGATTGTTGCAAAAACGCGTGAAGACATGGATAAGATTATTGCAAAAGCTGGTGAGGAACTGTGTCATTCAGTAGGGCTATATAATGTTCCAACAGAGCTCATGAGCTTACTTGGCCGCTTTAAATATCGTTTCTCATATGGGCAAAATATGATTCTTCATACACTTGAAGAAACCCGCATCGGGGTAGCTCTAGCCCACGAGCTCGGGGCTGATGTTGTAACGGTTAAGCTTGGATGCTTATTCCATGATATAGGAAAGGTTATTACCGACAAAGAAGGATCACACGTCACGCTTGGTGTGGATATACTTAAGCAATATAAGATGGACCAAGCGGTTATTGATACAGTTGCCAGTCACCACGAGGATGTTCCGTTTAACTCGGTTGAAGGCGTCATTGTCTACATTGCTGATGCAATTTCCGGCGGGCGGCCGGGTGCGCGACACGAAGACTTTCAGGAATATCTTAAACGCATAAAAACGATTGAAGATATTGCAAAGGCCAAAAAAGGAATAGCTGAAGCGTATGCGCTCCAGGCAGGGCGAGAACTTCGGGTAATCGTTCGCCCTGAAGAGGTAACCGACGCAGACGCTGAAATTATGGCTAATCAAATTCGGGAAGAAGTTGAAGAAAAGTTCCCAACATTCCCCGGACAAGTCAAAATTACAGTCATTCGCGAAACGCGCGCCTTTGCAACAAGTCACTCCTGATATAGATTGTTACAAAAGGATCGTCAAAATATAGATTGACAAGATGGTCTAAACCCCCTAAGATTATTCCTAGATGGCGACATCTATTTACGAGTTGATTCCTATTTTAAAGGAGGTGACAAGATAAATGACAAAAGCAGATTTAGTAGCACAAGTTGCTAAGAAAGCAAACCTAACTTCCAAGGCGTCAAAAGACGCAGTGGTTGTTATTTTTGCAACAATTTCAGAAGCAATGAAGCGAGGTGAAAAAGTGGTCGTAACTGGATTTGGAACATTTCTCGTTCGAAAGCGAGCCACTCGAAAGGGACGAAATCCACAAACGGGAGCAGAAATTCAAATTCCTGCAACAAAAACTCCTGGCTTCACCGCAGGAAAGTCCCTAAAGAGAATGATCAAGTAAGTTTTGAAGCTGATTTCACAATGGGGTGGTAATCTCCACCCTATTTGTGTCATCTATCGTCGCGACTACTTCTTACGTCATCCCGAACTTGTTTCGGGATACCTCATACACATTCCGAGAATAACTCCTATCAGTATCTGGTTTTGAATGAGTGTTAGCCAGTAATGGTCGAAAAATCCCGTTATGACGATAACGAGCAATACTATTCTCATACTAGTCATCCCGAACTTGTTTCGGGATCTCCACATCCGATAAACGATTGCTCCGGTAATAACTATTCCAACTTCTGTTACAAAAAGAAGGAAAATATTGTGGACTGGTTGTATAAATGAGTACGGAAGCTTGCTCAAAAGCCCCGATTGGTAATATAGGGAATTTCCCAGACCTACACCAAATAAAGGATGTTGTGCTATTAATTCAAATGATTGTTTTATCAACAATACTCGTTTATCCCATGACAAAATGTCAGATTGTCCACTTAAGAATATGAGAGAAACTACTCCTAAAATAAATACCCTCGCAAACTTACAAAACCGGCAGTCAAGCTTCAGCTCTTTCAGTGAAGAATACGCATTAACGAGTACAAAACACACAATCGCGACCTTGGAAAAAGAAATCAGAATAAGACAGCTCGATATCACCAATATTCCAAAACGAAGTAAAGTCGTCATCCCAAACTTGTTTCGGGATCCCACCTCCTTGTCATTCTGATCCCGAGCGAAGTCGAGGGAGAAGAATCTCGGTGTGAACAACACAAATACGTAGAGGAGCAAATAGAATCCTCCCATACTATTCGGATGCGAAAATGTGCCATATGCCCGCAAAACCTGGTTTCCAAACATAGATATTGTCGCAATTCCCGGAGTACTCACACTAAACGCTCGTTCTCCCAAAAAATAGAAGATTCCTTGCAAAGAATGCTGGGTGATAAGCTGGGAAAGCGATAAAAAGAGCTCAACGACTGATCCAATAAAGAGTGGCACTAAAACTGTCATCCCAAACGACCCCTTCGTCATCCCGAACTCGTTTCGGGATCTCCCACTAAACACCACAAACAACGCATACATCTCCACCAACCTCCCCACCACATATAGCCCCATCATGGGTTCCTTTGCACCTATCACATTTATCCCAACCAGTAACAGAAGACCAATCAAACAATTTAACGATGTAGCAATATAACAATTTAACAATTTAACAATTTTCCTCCATATTACTTTCCAGTTAAAAGCGATGAGTAAAAGAGCGAGTATGTCTACCAAATAGAACGTTGGAGCAAGATAATCGATGCGTACTCCGTTTATGAACGAAAAATCCATGAAGAAGTGTTTTCCGAGTTGGGTTGGGAGGAAAAGAAGAAGTAGGAAGACCAGAATACTATTTATGCGAGAAGCCATGTGATTATTGTACCAAGAACTTATAAAATACCCCTTGACATCGTCTCCTTACCATGCTATATTTTCCTTACGATGTATACTAGTGTAAGGATATCAAGTAAACGCCAAGTCACTATTCCGGCGGCCGTTTATTCATTACTAGGATTGTCGCAAGGAGACAAACTAGTTGTTGAGGTAAAAAATAATACACTTACACTAAGTAAGGCGCAACTATTACTGGATACGGTTGCTGGATCAGTACAACTTCCTAGAAAGTATAAAAAAAAATCCCTCAATTATATTATTAAAAAGTCAAAACAAGTATATTTTCAAGGTACAGTATGAAGTCTTATTTTATTGACACCAATTATTTTCTGCGGTTACTATTAAAAGATAATGAAGCGCAATTCCAAAAAGTATACACATTATTCGAGCAAGCAATTAACGAACAGGTAAAAATATACACATCGGTAATAGTATTTTTTGAAATATACTGGGTTTTATCAAGTTTTTATAAAAGGAATAAATCTTCGTGCGTACATCATTTACAAAATATTCTGAAGATGAATTTTCTTGATGTTGAAAATAGAGAAATTTTACAAGAGGCATGTACTATTTTCGGAAAATCCTCGCTTGATTTGGAAGATTCGTATAATATTGCTTTTTTTAATCAGTATAAACTCAACTATTTCGCTACATTTGACAAGAATGTCTTAAAATTGGTCAAATAGGTTCAAGATTTTATTATTGGTGTGGACATTGTATCAAATAATTGGAACCAGGTTTACGACTACATTATACACTGGAGTAATCGATTGCAATATGTGCAGGTAGGCACGATATAAACCTCCTCTCTCTTATCACATGGAGGGATGTGAACTGGTGATATAATCAACCATATGCAAGGAAAATCCGAAAGAGAGAAAGGGATTATCGCAGTAATAGTGCTTTCTGCTGTTATAGCTTCAATGGGACTTTTTGCTCGAGTCCTTGGCACGAAGTTTACTCCACTTCAACAGGTATATCTTAGAATTGGCGCGGCTTTTATTTTAAGTATAGTTTTATTTTATAAGAATCTTGATTTTGGGAAACTAAAGAGAGTTTCAATGAATGAATGGGCTTTACTTGTAGTTAGATCTGCTGCAACATATCTTCTAGGTGTCACCCTGTTTTCAATATCAGTGGGTATGGCAAAAATTAGTACGATTTCATTTATTGGAGCGCTTCCAATCGTTGCATTGCTTGGAGTTCTCATACTGAAGGAAAAACTAACAGCTCAAAAACTCATTTATCTCATTGTCGGGCTTGCTGGAGTACTTCTTATATCTGTACAGGATTATTCAAACATTTTTAGTTGGGGCACAGGAGAAATACTGGCACTTATATCGAGTATTTTCTTATCGCTTGGCTTTGTACTCCGCAGAAAGCACGGTAATCTTCTTAATAATTATGAAATGTCGACTCTTATGTTTTTTATCAGTACCACATTACTCATAGCAACGTCATTTATGTTGCATGAAGAGCTACCATCGATCACAACCTGGTCAACTCTCATTATTACTACGGTTATAGGGGCAGGTATCGCTAATGTTGCGTACTTATTCCTATCAAATTACGGCTTTCAGAAGATAGAGGCAGTACTTGCAAATAACTTACTTATAATCTCTCCTTTATTTGCAATTACTCTTGGACTCTTGTTTTATAAGGAATTACCAACTCTCAAAGAATTAATGGGTGGAGCGCTTATCATTTTCAGCGCCTATGGAATGAATAAAATCCTAGACTAGTCGTTTATTTCTAAATGCAAAACCAGAGGAGGACTTCAAATATTTTTCAAAATCTGTTGCCTTTTTTTGGATAAGGAACGCTGAATAATAAATTAATTTGATTGGTCGAAAGTTTTTTGTAGAAGGGACACTTCCGCCATTGTGAGTTTTAATTCGACTTTTGAGATCAGTAGAATAACCAATATAGTATGAATCGTCTGAAAGTTTAAGAATATATACGTAATACATATAATCCCACTTCGCTTCTCGCGTACGCTCGAGCTACGCGGGACACACTTCGCCATTATTCTCGACCCCAACTTTTTCTTAAATGGTGGCTTGCCACGCGAAGCCCCGCCAATCCGACGGGGCGAAGTGTGGAGATGCCGGGAGTTGAACCCGGGTCCGTAAAGGCACATTGCAAATCGTGTAGCCAGGCATAGATGATTTAGTATTCCGCCGATATAATCATCAATTTTCGGTGGAAGCAATTGTTTGTATACCCCGAGGGGCCTTTGCAGAATCTGGCAAACTAGCTATAAAATCCAGAAACTACGCACTCTGTATTGGTTTTCGCTTTCTTCGTGTTGAACACAGAGTAAAACGGTGAAGAAAACGGGTTACTAACTACTGATTATGCAGCAAGTGCATATTGGTAGCCGTAACCTACAGAATTATCTTCTGCATTTAGAGTTTTCTATTTAACGGATAGGTCCGGCCTGGCGATTTTTTAATGTGCTGATCTCTACGTCGATACCATTCATCCCCTATATTCCTTCATTTCTTTCTCAATCTTTCTTTCTTCATCTTTACGCTGTTCTACTCGCTTCTTTTCCCAATTCTTTTTACTCTTAACAAGCGCGATTTCAAGCTTTAATAAGCTCTTCTTATTATAACATGCTATAGGTATAACAGTCAAATTGTTTGCCGTCTTCATTTTTGTTCTCAAGCGTAAAATCTCCCCCTTGTGTAAGAGTAGTTTTCTTGTGCGTGTAGGATTGTAATCTTCAGGACGAGCAAATTTGTAGATCGAGACTTCGGAATTTACGAGAAACAGCTCATTATCGATAAATCGTACATGTGCACCCTCAAGTTTCATATTTCCCGCACGCACAGCCTTCACTTCTGCCCCATGCAACGCAATACCCGCTTCATAGGTTTCGATTACTGTATAATCCCGCGTTGCTTTTTTATTGTAAATTCTCATATGAATTATGAGCATATTGTATCAAAGAATAAGGGTGTCATTCTGGAGCGAGTGAAGCGAGCGATAGAATCTCTGGGGTCCTTATAACCGAGAAATCTCCTCATCTATTTCAATAAAATGCACACCCATCCCTCGTTTTTTCGCATTATCATGCTCAAACGTAGCCCCTTCTGACTTTTCCCATCGCGGCATCATAAAGATATCGGTTATGTGGCCACATTCTACGACTTTTTTCCAAAATGCAAAAAACTTTGGTCTGTCCCTTATGATTTCTCGTATTGCCAAGAAGTGTGAGTACAGCGATCTCTACTTCATTAATATTTCCAACATCCGCAAGCGCCCGATCAAAATCTTTCTTCATGAATAGATTTATTATATCAATGACTTAGTTCTTGTGGAAGTAATGATTCTTCGTTTGAAAGGCTAACACACAAAAAAGCATTTCTACGGGTGCGTTTATTAAAGTTGGGTATACTTTTTATACGAAGATTCCTTATGAGAATTATATTTAATATATTTTCTTACATCTTCATAAGCTCCATCTATTAACTTAATTATTTCTTTGTATTCTTGCTCTTCACTATGGCTAGTTTTATTCTTATGTTTCATAAACATAGTTTACACATTATTATTAACTATTTCAAATTGTAATTTTATAAGCATATTCCTCAGAAAGGAATTTTAATAAATCTGGGATGGCGTAAACTTCATTTCTAACCTGAGAATTCTTTTCAACGGCAAATTTAATGCTCTCCAAGTTTTCTAAACTAAGGTTTTTAATATTCATAACAGTTCTTACTATGATACGAGTGTTCTTAAATGAACCACTCTTTTGTAATGCTGAAATAACACTATTTATAGCCCTTCTTTGATATTGGATGAAGTCGCTTTCATTTATAGATAAGTAAAAAATAGATGTTATTGTATGTAAGATATCACTAGTCTCTTTTCCTCTACACTTCAGTGCTTGGAGTTTGTGGATAAATCCATACGGATTCATACTTATTTTAATCGGAATAATTTTTTTGTTCAAAGCAATTGCGATTCCAGTTTCTTGATCTGTGAATAAAGATAAGCGAAAATGATCTGACAACAATGGGATAAAAAAATCGGAGTCTTCGAGGTTTTTTCTTATTTCACCTTCCTATTCCATTGACCCACTGATATCTGAATGAGCTATAAAAACAATGAAGCCGAAATAACACTCGGCATATTGTTTGATTAAGCCTGCTACTTCGTTATCTTCTGAAGAATAACTTATAAATAACTTTATTGGTTTCACGATGTTATTATAACAGAGCCTGGTAATAGGCAATTAGAAATAAATTAGTCGTCATGACCACTGTTTGCCATAACAGAGTAAATAAGCTCTTCTATCAATCTAAAACCACCTTTTTGCGGCATATAGTCCGTGGACAGTTCAATACTTGTCTGATACATTTTCTGCGACGAATGGGGGCCCGTATGAAATTTGTATTCACGAAACATGTTATCGATAAAAAGATTCCTAGACTACGAGAGATAGGAATCATAATTTCTGAACAACGGATCAAAAGAATAATTGGAAATCCGGACCATATTGATTCAATTTCGGATTTGCCTAATATTATCGTGTCAAAAAAACTCGATAAAAACCATGTTTTACGTGTTGTATACAAATTCGAAGGTGATATAATAAAAGTTATTACAATATATCCTGCAGAAAAAGGAAGATATTATTAATATGAAAGTTAACTACAACAGTGAAGACGACGTTTTGATGATAGATTTGAATGATAAAAAAATCGATTATGCCGAACAGACGGGTGGTCTTATCGTTCATTTTTCACCAGAAAGAGAAATGGTTCTAATTGAAATACTTGATGCCTCGAAATTTTTACCTCAAATATTTGCCCAAGTTCCTAAAAAAGTCATTAAGTCGATCTTTGCTCCAAAGCTCGGAATAGCATATAAAAACAGATAGATTTAATTCCCAAACGAAAGTGATTTGTGGACTCTCCTTTTTCTCGTCTTCTTCGTGAAATCATGCGAAAGAACGCTTATATTTCCATCAACCTCCAAAATTGCCAAATCAACGTCTTTTGTTGATTTGACTCCATGCTCTCGAACTGCTGCTTTAAGTTCGTCGTCTGTAATTTTCGCTTTTTTCAGATGGTTTTCAAATATTTTCCCTTTATACACAAGCATCAATGGGTCGCCTTGTAGTAAAGCTCCAAATTTTTTATTCTTGAAAACAAGGTCCTTTAAAAATGCATTTACGAGAAAGAGTGTAAGTGCGGCAATGAGTCCTCCTAGAAGCGTTGTGTCTGGCCCAACCATCGCATTTTGAACGGAGTTTGAGATTAAAAGTACAAATACGAGGTCAATAACTGAAAGTTGCGAAAGTTCCTTTTTTCCAAAAAGCCGAATCGCGCCAATAATAAATAAATATACAATTACAGAGCGGATAACTACAATCAAAATTGCTTCCATACGAATTAGTATACTCCTATTTTATGAGCTGATAAATGCTGCAACAGCGACTGGATCGATTCTGTCTAGATCTCCGGATGGACCTGAGTAATGCACGAGTGTTTTGAATAAACCATCAACATCTGGAATTCCATAGTCTGTAAATGGAAAAACACTATCTAAAAACAATTCTCTAAAGTTAATAGTTCTCCCTGCTGCTCTTGCTGCTTTAATTACTTCGGCAGCAAGATGCGTGGTCCCACTATCCATTCCAACAAACTTTCTCGTTGAAAGAATTGCATCAATGACAACATGAATATCGCCTTCAATCTCATCAACATGCTCCATTCCTACCTCGTGAGCTACACGAACTACTTCATGGCAATATGCTGGATTTGCAGTTCCAATTACAATTGCGAGTCTTTGGGAGGGGTCCATTTGTGAAAAAACCTTTCCCCATGTTTCTGGTGAAAGAGACTTTCTTGATCTTTTTTGACCCGGTAGAGCTATTGCATCTGGTAAACAAAGGACATCTGATTGTACTGGGTGGTTTTCTACTTGATCTGGGGATATTTTAAATATGGGTTCATAAAAAAGATTATAATTGATCCTACCTTCATTTCTAGCAATTTTGATCAGCACATCTACGTCTCGTGAATTGTATGGACGATTTTTTAGTCTCGAATTGTAAGAAGAGAGAAATGGTTGTAGTGCAATGTCAGGCGAGTATAAGTGCAGCGTAATTGATCCTCCACTTGATGCTGGTTCAGGATGTACATTTTCAGGCAGACTAAAGTAGGGTGAATTTTCTATCCCGCGTAACTCATCTTGCCAAAACACAAACGTCTTATGTGGAAAATGCCGAGCAAGTCCTGCAGTATGTCGCAATTGTATAATCCTATCTCCAAGTCCCTCTCTTAAGGAAGGGATGATAATTGGGCGATTAGTTTCGTCATTAAAATAAGTAACTGTCAAGTCAGCCAAGGTAGCGTCTTGTGAAAATGGAACTGCTAATCCAAGTAATGTATTTGGCGGTGTGGCCATTCTTTTAACAACTGTTGTACCAACTATACGATCTACTCTTTCTATATCTTTCAACATACGAATTGAATGAATATTATATCACAGGGTCGGGGCCTCCGGGAGATCTAGGATTGCATCTCGCAATTCGAATCAGTGCAATTTTTCCTCCTTTGATTACTCCATATTTCTCAATCGCTTGATACGAGTAATCAGAACATTTTGGAGTAAAGCGACAGACATTTGCACCAAAAAACATTCGAGAGATCGGATTATCGAAAATATGAAATCGTTGATAGACTTTTATTGCAAATAAGACAGGTTTTTTCATATTGCTTAAAATTGTCATTCCCGCGAAGGCCGAAGGTCCCCTTCAGGGGGCGGGAATCCATGGATTCCCGATCGAGTCGGGGATGACAAGTATATATTATTTAACAATTTAGCAATTTAACAATTTAACCATTATAATACTATCATGAAAATCACCGTCATAACGCTCTTTCCAGATATGATCAACGCGCTTCTTGGCGAAAGTATCATTGCTCGTGCAGTGAAAAATAAGCAAATAGAGCTCGAAGTAGTCAATCTTCGTGACTTTTCAAATAATGAGTATGGCTCCGTTGATGATCGACCATACGGAGGAGGAGCGGGAATGGTACTTCGGGTCGATTGCCTCACCGATGCAATAAAAAGTATTCCTTTACCCGGTAAAATTTTACTAACTTCTGCTAAAGGGGCAATATATTCTCAAAAAAAAGCAGTTGAATTCTCACAGCTCCCATCACTCACGATAATTGCTGGGCATTATGAAGGAGTTGATGAACGGGTTCTGGATTACATCGATGAAGAAATCTCGATTGGAGATTTTGTGATGACGGGTGGGGAAATTGCCGCGTGTGCAATCATCGACTCGGTAGTTCGACTTATCCCAAACGTTCTGAAAAAAGAAGAAGCGACAGAAGAAGAAAGTTTTTTTGAAGTCCAACTCGATGAGCTCATGAACGCAGTTCCTAACGACGAAGAACTTGTTCGCTTAAAAAATGAAGGGACAGTCTCCGTTCAACTTCTTGAGTATCCACATTTCACTCGGCCAGAAGAATTTGATGGAAAAAAGGTTCCAGAAATACTTCTTTCGGGGAACCATGCACAAATTCGTGCCTGGAGAATTACCAAAGCGTTTGAAATAACCAAAGCGCGCCGCCCCGATCTACTTGTCAATACGGTCTAATTGGTGTATAGTATCTGGTCATGATTACATGCGATCACGTAACTATTCAATTTGGCGCAAAACGTGCCGTCGATGATCTTACATTCTCGATAAAAGAAAACGGAGTTATTGGATTACTCGGACCAAATGGTGCCGGAAAGACAACAACAATGCGTCTCTTGATTGGTCACCTATCTCCAACTTCTGGAACTGTTTCTATTTTTTATAAAAATCCAAAAACCGACAGGATTGAAACTCTTTCACAAATTGGCTATTTGGCTGAAAATAATCCGCTGTATCCAGAAATGAGAGTGCTCGAGTATTTACAATTTGTATCGTGTATGAAAAATGCAGATCTACCCCCTGACTTATTTTCACAAGTAAACATCGAATCTGTTTTAAACACTCGAATTGAAGAACTCTCACGCGGAATAAAACAACGAGTAGGACTTGCGGCCGCACTTATCGGTAATCCAAAACTACTTATTCTTGATGAACCAACAAGTGGACTTGATCCTATCGAACAAGAAAAAATTCAACAACTAATTCTTAATCGAGCGCATAATACAACCATTCTTCTCTCAACACATATCCTTTCTGAAGTAGAACATATTTCGACGAGACTTCTCATGATAGATCACGGAAAGCTCGTCTACGACGGAAAAACACCCAAGGAAAAAGGCGCGGTCGAAGCACTATTTAAGAAACATATAGCAATTTAACAATTTAACAATTTAACAATGAACCAACTTAACAATTTAATAAAAAAAGAACTCTCGTTTTATTTTAAAAACCCGCTCGGATATATAGTCGTATGTTTGTTTGCAATCATCGCAAACTTTCTTTTTATGAAAGATGTTTTTTTACGCGATGATACATCTATGCGACCTTTTTTTGATATGATTCCTTTTCTACTGTTATTTTTTGTGCCAGCACTTGCGATGCGAGTGTTTTCTGAAGAACAAAAAGCAGGAACGCTCGAAACGCTTTTAAGTTTGCCAGTAAAAGAAGAAATCATCGTTTTAGCAAAATTTATTGCAGTTTCAATTTGTTTTACGATTGCATTTTTATTAACACTCTCTGTTCCAATAAGTCTATTCTTTTTAGGGAAAGTAACCGTTGGTCTGTTACTTTGTCAGTATCTCGGCGCCTTTTTCTTAACGATACTATTTTTATCTATTACCCAATTTTTTTCCCTTTTTAGCAAAAATCAAGTTGTCGTTTTTTTAATTTCAGTAGTTGTTATTTTTTTATTATTTATTCCAACTATTCTTAACGATTCCTTATTTATTATTTCCCCCATTTACTATTATGAACAATTTCAACGGGGGCTCCTAGATACTCGAGCATTGATATACTTCACTGTTCTTACAACTCTTTTACAAGTGGCTGCAATTAAAAAGTTAAAGAGACTATGAAACAATTTAACAAGATTACAATTAAACATGCTCTTATTCTCGCCGCTTTCATCTTGTGGTTTTTTCCAATTCGACTTGACCTTTCCCCAAATCAATCACAAACGTTATCGAGTGCGAGTAAAAAAATTATTAAGCAAATTGATACAAAAGTAATAATTTCTGTTTTTATTTCTTCAGACATTCCACCGCGGCTCATTCCGCTCAAAAATGACGTGAAGGATTTAGTTAATGAATATCGAGGGATTAGTGGACGAAAAATAAAAGTAGAATTTTTGGACCCAAAAAAAGATGCGAAGTCTAAAAAGAAAGCACAAACCGCGGGAATTCCAGAACTTCAATTTCAACAAGTTGAGAAGGATAAGTATGCCCTAAGCGGCGCATATTTTGGAATAGAAGTTGAATCGGGAGGAAAAAAACAAGTACTTCCCCAAGCAACCACAATTGCAAGTCTTGAGTATGATCTTACCTCCTCAATATATAAACTAACTCAAAAAGATGCTGGCAAAATTGCATTTATTGGAGTTGATGCAAAAGTCGATCCACGCGCAGATGATGTGTATTCTATCCGGTCGACACTTTCCAAACAAACAGACATAGCATATCCAAATATGAATGAGGTTGGTGCTCCAGATCTTATTCGAAATAATATTAACACTCTCATTTTTTTTGGGAATACTGCCAAGGTTTCTGATCGGACAAAAGAAACAATAGAAAATTATTTGCTTGCCGGGAAGTCAATTATTTTTATGATTGATGGGGTGGATATCGGAGAAAAATTAAGCTCTACAGGCGCACGCCACGGCCTTTTCGACTTACTTTCAAAATATGGAATAACGCTACATAAAGATTTAGTCGTATCGACTGTTTCTGATGTTGCAAATTTTTCTACAAACGCAACGTCATTTTTTGCCCCGTATCCTCTCTGGGTAAAAACAACAAATTTTAATAAAAAAGACCCACTCTTTGCTACTATTGGATCACTTGTTTTTCCGTGGGCATCCTCAACAGAAGGTGGAGAAGTACTTGTCCAATCACAAGATTCGTCATGGATTCAAAAAGACACGTTTTTTTTAGCGCCAAATGAAATTCCAATTCCCAAAAAAAGTGAACAAGAAGCTCAAACATTAATTGTAGAAAAACAATTTACAAATGGCACAAAAATCATGGTAATTCCAACATCTCGTTTTGTACGAGAACAATTTATTACAAAAAATAGTAATAATGTTAATTTTTTAATTAATGTGATTAATGAATATGCACTGGGTGGCGCACTTTCTGGAATTCGAACTCGTGAACTCGTAGTACATCCGCTCAAACAGCTTTCAGACAGTGGTCGTGATGGCATAAAATATGCGGCTGTTTTGTCTCTTCCCACACTTTTTGCATTCTACGGTATATGGCGACTAATAAAAGTAAGAAAGTAAATTTTACTGAATTCTTAAAGAATGTTTTTTTCCCAAAATTCTGTTTTGGATGTGGTCGCGTTGGAACATACTTGTGTCCTGAATGTACGAGTAAACTTCAGATAATTGACCGCGACATTTGTGCAATTTGTGAAAAAGCAAGTTACTTCGGACTTACCCATAACAATTGTAAAAAAAGGTATTCCATTGACGGACTGAAAAGTTTTTTTGTATATGAAGGACTTGCAAAGAAAATAATTACTAAAATAAAATATCAATTAGTTTCAGAATCGATTGACGATCTTGTGGCAACAATAAATATAGAATCATTCAAAAAAATAACAGATTTTTGCAATCTTTTTCCAGGAGTAATTTTGATTCCTGTTCCACTTCATGAAAAAAGAAAAGCAATGCGTGGTTTTAATCAATCAGAATATATTTTTTCGATAATCGCACAAAAACTCGGCATCGAAATAAAAAATAATCTTGTTATGAGAACGAAACATACCGATCCACAGGCTCATATGAAATCTCCGCGTGCGCGAATGGAAAATGTAAAAGGCGCGTTTGAAATATCGGAGAATGTGAAAGATCGCAGTTTTATTATTTGTGATGATGTATGGACAACGGGATCGACAATAAAAGAAATAACTCTCTTGTTAAAACAAAATGGTGCAAAAAAAGTTTGTGCATTGACTATTGCGAGGGTTTATGTGTAAGATAATTATAGAGGACCAATTGTTAAACTGTTAAATTATTAAATTGTTGAAAAGCAATTTAGCAATTTAAAGTTACATAAAAGGAGGTGTAAGTGATTATGGCGTCAAAAAAAGGTGGACTTTTAGGAATTGTTATGGCAACACTTGCGGGAACCGCCGCGGTTATAACGGCATCATTTTTCAGTAAAAAATCTAATCGTACAAAAACTATTCGAGCAGTTTCAAGAATGAAAAAGCAAGCAGTTGCGATGGAGAAAAAAATGATGAAGGCATCAAAAACAAAAAAAACTGGTAGAAAAACAAAGGCTAGAAAAATAACTAAGACAAGAAAGAAATAATGCTGTTATGATAGTCTAAAAGAGGTCTTCTGTTGACTATATACCCTGTACGAAACTAAATGGGGGATGTATCATGCCCCCATGAATAGATTATTTAATGTTTCCATAACAATTATTTCCGTGTTATTTGCTCTTTTTATCTTTGTAAACTCAGGCCGAGTACTTGCCGCATCGTATACCTCCTATTCAATGACAGATTCCTGGGGAACGCTTGGAGATGCTGACGGACAATTGAACTACCCGGTTGATGCATTCGTTGATCACCTAGGAAGAGTTTTGGTTGCAGAAAACGTGAACAATAGAATCCAAGTATTTACAAAACAAGGAGTTCATTTGGCCACATGGGGTGGATTTACTGCCCCCGAAAAAATTGCACAAGATAGTTTCAATAATATCTATATTGCAGATACAAATAAATTTAGGATTGTAAAACTTACTAAAGACGGAGAATTTATCACTTCTTGGGGGGATAACTCATTACTGCCTCGTGGTATTGGAATTGCGGTTGGTCCCGATAATTTTGTATATGCAGTGCATGCAGTAAATAATTTATACAAATTCTATCCTGATGGTAGACCAGTTATAGCATGGGGGGATAACGGAATACTTAATATAGGAGGAACACTTGAAGCGGTTCGGGTTGACTCGGCAGGATACATCTATGTAATTGCGGATGACCACGTTGTTAAATTCTCCCCACAAGGCGTTCGAGTTGCCCAATGGGGAGAATTTACTTGGGCCCAGGATATATTTATTGATCACCGAGATGATGTTTTTGTTACGAATACAAACAAGGGGCGTGTTGAAAAATATACCAAAGATGGACAATTAATTACAACATTCGGAGAAGGAATCCTTAATACTCCGCACGGAACAGGGGTAAGCTTAGACGGATCAGTATATGTAGCCGACACACGCAATAACCGTATTGTGGTTTTTAAACCGGATATTCCGCCACCTTTTACACTACATGTCCCACTTTTAAAACAAACTGATGTGAGGTGGGCGAATACTGAATATGACCATGCCAAAAGTCAACAACTGGCATGTGGCAAAACAATTGGAGAATGTGGATGTGCAGTAACATCACTTGCCATGATGCTCAATTATCATGGAATAACAAAAGATCCAGAAGGCAACGCAACATCCCCAGCAACATTAAATAATTACTTCAATAAAAATACACAATGCGTCTCATCAGGTTGTATTAGTCAGGGATATTCTTTCGGTGATGTGGTATGGTCAGCCGCTGATCGATATTCAGCTGAAGTAAATAGAGTTTTTGGGACACAAAAAATAGTGTCACTTAACTCTGCACAAGATACTCAATGGAGTCCCGAGGAGGTAACAGATGATATTAAGAATAATAATCCAGTCATTCTCAAAGTTAAACAGAATGAACATTGGGCTATCGCCACAGGTACCGACCAGGATACATTTGTAATTAATGATCCTTTACTAAATATCGATAGACTTAACACGCCTCCTTATACCAATGTGTCCTATGCTGTACGCCGGTTTAAGAAAACCTCAAGTGACTTCAGTCTTCTAGAGTTTGTAACAAAATCTCCAAGTACCATAACTATTATCGATCCAATTGGTAGAAAAACAGATGAAATTCCCAATGCATATGTATCAAATGCACAGACTCCTACTGGCTCTAACAAGATTACCGTTGGAACCCCAATGAGCGGTACATATAAAGTTACAATTACATCCTCGAATTCTGCAATTCCATTTGCGGTGTATGCATCAAATAAAGAAGGTGGTCTTAAGTTTAAATTGTATGAAACACAGAATAAAAACCAAAAAAAAATAACGACTAGTTATTCATTTATCTATGATCCAAATCCATCTGTTGACCAGCTAAAGATTGGAGCACATGTAGATATAGATCCATATGCAAATCTAAATATTGGTTTTTGTAAGAGTCAAATATCAATGGTGCCTGTGGCACTACTTTCATCAATTACATTTGACGCAACACAGGTTAATGATACAACGGTTTTATTTGAGGGAGGTAAAACATTTTTGAGAAACCCACTAACAAAACAGCCATACCATCTAACACAAGACGTGAATAAAGACGGCAAGTCAGATGCTGTCTTCTTTTTTCTAATGAAAGATATTCGGCTCCAGTGTTCCTCTAATAAAGGAACATTAACAGGAAAAATGAAAGATGGCATGAGTTTTGAGGGCAGTGATTCAATCAGAATGATTCCTCGATCCAAACATACCAATTAAGATGTTAACCACCATACTATCAGCAACAACGGTTGGACTCGATGGGGTGTGTATAAAAGTTGAGGTTGATGTGGCCTCGAGGGGACTTCCAACATTTAATATTGTTGGCCTTCCAAGTAAAGCAATTGACGAGTCAAAAGAGCGAGTAAAAACTGCAATTCATAACTCTGGATACGATATGCCAGAATCTCGGATAGTTGTAAACCTGGCGCCAGCTGATATTCCAAAAGAAGGTTCTCTTTTTGACTTACCTATTGCGGTTGGAATTCTTGCCTCATCTAAAATAATTGACAATACGTTTGTTGAAAACAGTTTATTTGTTGGCGAACTTTCGCTTGATGGTAAAATCCAACCAGTGCCGGGGATTCTCCCTATTACAATTCTTGCCAGAAACCAAAAAGTAAAGAATATTTTCGTTCCAACTAAAAATGCGCAAGAAGCGGCGATGGTTTTAGGAGTTACGGTATATCCTGTTGAAAAGTTGACTGACTTAATTTTACATATAAATCAAGTCAAATCGATTGAACCACTTTCTCATATTTCAGTAGAAAAACTAGTTCCAGACATCATATATGATTTTGATTTTAGTACCGTATACGGGCAAGACTATGCAAAACGGGCCCTTCTCATTGCGGCCGCAGGTTTCCACAATGTCCATCTCAAAGGTCCACCAGGTGCGGGGAAAACGCTCCTTGCTCGGGCATTTCCTTCAATATTACCGTCAATGGATACAGAAGAAATTATTGAAGTTTCAAAAATATATTCTATTGCTGGGATTACGACAAGCGCTGGAGTTTGTTTGACGCGACCATTTCGAGCCCCGCATCACACTATTTCAAGAGCCGCTCTCATCGGGGGTGGAACCAAGCTTACTCCAGGTGAAATATCCCTTGCCCACCGCGGAGCTCTCTTTCTAGATGAATTTCCAGAATTTCCCCGCCATGTAATTGAGGCGCTTCGGCAACCTCTGGAGGATGGAATTATCTCTGTTGCCCGGGTTTCTGGATCAATTATTTTTCCGTCCAGATTCTTACTTCTTGCCGCATCAAACCCGTGCCCATGCGGATACCTAGGTCATCCGAAACGGGCGTGCCATTGTAGTTATGCGCAAATTTCTCTGTATAAGAAAAAAGTGTCTGGGCCAATTCTTGACAGAATCGATATTCATGTTACCGTTGACCCGGTTGATGAAGAGGCACTTACAAATGCTGCAAATGCAGAAACGAGCGAGTCTATTCGAATCAAAGTACATGAAGCGCGTGCGCGCCAAGAGGAGAGATTTAGTGAAGCAAAAATTAGAACAAATAGTGAAATGACAGCTTCCCAAATTAGGGAGTTTTGTATGATAGATCCTGATGCACAGGCACTCCTCAAACAAGCGATCTCGCGCCTCTCCCTCTCTGCCCGATCATACTTCAAAATCATCAAAATTTCACAAACGATTGCGGATTTGGAAAAAAGTAACTCCGTAAGTGTTGCGCATGTTTCTGAAGCGCTCCAATACAGGGCGAAAGAAGAATAGTATGGATTACTATCCTATTAAATTTTTTCAAAATAAAAGGGGAGATTATCCAGTACAAGATTTTATTGACAAACAAAATATGAAAACAACTTCCAAAATCCTTCATCTAATTACAGCTCTAAAAGTAAGGGGTCCATATCTTCGGATGCCTTATGCAAAGAAAATAACATCAAATATATTTGAACTCCGTGTTCTCGGAAAGGAGTCCGTCAGAGTTTTCTACACTAACGTAGCAAATACGTTTTATGTAATTCATGCCTTCAAGAAGAAAACTCCCCTAAAAGAAATAAAAATAGGGCTTGAAAGATTAAAACAAATTATATAACATATATGTTATATGAATAAATATATTTTACCAAAAGATAGGCATCATCTTGACTTTGATGAATATTTAAAAGAGAAGCTTAAAAACCCAGCTTTCAAAGCAGAGTTTGACAGACAACAACCTGAATTTGCAGTAATCCAAGCAATGATTGAGGCTCGTTCTAAAAAGAAAATTACCCAAAAAAATCTTGCTGAAAAGATTGGGACAAAACAGTCTGTAATTTCGCGTCTAGAGTCAGGTAATGCAAATCCTTCTCTTAATTTTTTGAAAAAGTTTGCGCAAGCACTTGATACTACACTCCAAATTCGCTTTGTAAAGAATTCATAAGAATAGGTACTGCGGCTGAAGAATTTGATCGATGGGTTCGATCGAGACCTTCTTCAGCCATTGTATCCCGGTCTCGGGGTTTTGATTGGTTTTAGGATTGGTGCGCTCGGCGGCAGGTGCTAGTCGTCTAGCTGTGGTAGGAAGATGTGCTTTAACAGCTGCGTTGTCGGCGCCGGTGTTGATGTTCTGGTGGACGTTTGGGTTGGCGCCCGAGTTGGTGTTCGTGTACTTGTTGCGGTCGTCGTGGTGCTAGGAGCGGGTGTGTAGGTTGGCAAGAACCTCACCAACATCTCCGGAGCAACCGGGTAGGCGCCATTCCGAACGAGCCAGGCTGCTTCCGCTAGTACACTATCCGGACAAGTGTATCCACCGTGGATCTCAATGTTCGAGCCGAACCGGAGTGCAATCGGCGGATTCCTGACGACAGCCACTTGTACAGGACATCTGCACATTACGCAGGCGGGGCTGTAAATAAGTAGCAGTTCGCCTTTGAAGTGGTCGAGGTCCGGTGGCGTGGGGGTAGGTACGGGCGTCAAATTGGGCGACACCGCATCTCCTACGCTGACGCAGTTGGGACTTACGACTATATTCCCGTTGGCAGGACCGGTATTACGATTTAAGCCGTGTGGCTCCTGCTCTGCATCGACCCAAAGGTCGCTGCTGCCCACAAAACGTAAGGTAAAATCGCGGTCGAATTGTGGACCAGTTGCACAGTTGAGCGCTAGAACCTCGACTCCTTTGTCTCCCCAGTTCAGAAACCCTCGAGAGAAGTCGACCGTGCGTAGATGCACGGGAGCAAGCAATCTCCAAATACCTGAGTGTTCTTGAACGACAAGGTGCGTTGCACGGTCCGGTGGATGGTACACGCTATGCGCTGAGATCGAATTGAGTACGCCGACGATAGTGCATCCGCTAGTTGTTTTTAGCGGGCTGAACGGGTCGGATCGATGCTCGACGCGCGGGCACTGTGGGGAGGACTGCGCGTACGCGGTAGCGGTACCAAAGCCAGTTGCGACAAGCGCAAGAAACCCGGCAAGGACAACGACCGAGATCGCGCGAAAAAAGCGCACGTTCATGGTGTAACCTTTCTGTCCGTTTATATAGATCTGCACCGAGTGTGCATATCCAGGACTGGCTATTCATCATATCGAGATGACAAATAATCAGTCCCGGATATACAGTTCCTAAAACCAATATTTAAAAGTGCGTGAAAAATCGTTTGTTTTTGTCATGCAAACGACAAAACTCCGACTTTTCGCATAAAACCTAACCCATAGTATAGCACGTTTTAGGCACAATTACAAGTTGGGTTGTTTTTTTGCAACCTTTTTGCTATACTACACGTTGATCAACGGTGATCAAGGAGGAATTACTACCAGATGGCGACAAAGAAAGCACTTGCTAAAAAAACAATCAAACCCACAGCTACAGCTCAAAAAGTAACCGCTTCCCCCAAAAAAAGTGCACCACAAGCGGCTGGTTCTATGGCTGATCTTTTGAAAAATAATTCGTTTACTCCTCCCAAAAAAGGACGGGAAGTTGATGCAAAAATCATCGCTATTACCAAAAAAGGAATTCTTTTTGATGTTGGATGGAAATCATATGCGGTTTTGGGGCAACTTGAAGCAGCTGATTTGTCCACCTATCTTCCATTTTTCAAAGAAGGAGACACGGTTAAAGTTCGAATTGTCGTTGAAGAATCCAAAGAGGGCTATCCAGTGGTTTCAATGCGTAAATTCTTTGAAAAAGGTAAATGGGACATTTTGGAAAATAAGCAAAAAAATGAAGAAGAGATTGACGTTCTCTGTGGCGATTATGGAAAAGGTGGCATATTTATCGACTTCATGGGTATTCGGGGAGTTATTCCAAAAATACAACTTTCTAAAGATTTCATCAATACGCCCGATAAACTTCGCAACCAAAAAATAAAGGTTAAGGTTTTGGAAGTTGATCGAACCAAAAATAGGCTTGTTGTTTCTCAAAAAGCATCAGCACTGGGCATCTCATACAAAGATATTCGCAAAGAATTTGATAATATTGAGGTAGGGAAAACATACAAAGCTCGAATTATCGGTTTTACCGAATTTGGGGTGTTTTGTGAGGTTGGAAACATTGAAGGACTTATTCATATTTCAGAAATCTCGTGGAGAAAAATTAGCGATCCACGAGCTTCTTTGAAAGAAGGGGATGAAATTGATGTTGTCGTTGTCGAGAAAAATCTTGAAAACTCCAAACTTAACCTCTCCATTAAACGACTTTCTAAAGATCCATGGAGTGAAGTTGGGGAAAAGTATCCAAAAGACAAAGAATTTACCGGAGAACTTATTCGCCGAGAAAAATATGGGTACATTGTGCGACTTGAACCAGGAATTGAGGGGCTCATTCATATCTCAAAAATTGGTGATGGAGCAGAACTTCCAATTGGTGAAAAAATCAAAGTATATGTTGAAAAAACAGATGTTGCCCAACGCCGCATGAGCCTCATCCTCCTTCCCCACGAAAAGCCTATTGTATACCGCTAACAACTCTCTTTTTACGCTAGACAAAACGGCGCCTCTTTTGTATAATACGTATTGCCTTGGTGATTCCTGGCATTTTTGGAACCATCTCTTCCCATCTCGAACAGAGTCATGAAACAGAAATGCACCTACGATACTTACAGCTTTATGCTGAAGGGAAAATGGGTTGTCGCCAGGGCTTTTTTTGTATATACTAAGTTCCATGCCAACGGTATTTGATGCCAAAACTGCACAGAAGCACAAAGCGCTTCACTCTTTTTGTTACCGGCCTAAGGTTCGTTTTGAAGAACAACAGGTTGGAGAAGATGTTATTCTTGTACTTCGGGCTCATCCAGTAACCCAAATCTCATGGGTGGTAACTGCAGTCCTTCTTCTTTTTGTCCCTCTATTTGTTAATCTTTTTACGGCACCACTTTTACAAATTTCAGAATCTTTATTCGTCAACTTTTTTTGGTATGCATCCATTTTTTCCTATGTACTGCTAAACATAATTGATTGGACGTTTAATGTGGGAATTATCACAAATCGTAGAGTAATAGATATTAATTACAATATTATTATTAGTCGTGAAGTAGCGGCAACAACGATGCAGGAAATCGTTGATGTCACCGGTTCGTCATCTGGATTTCTCCCATCAATATTCAATTACGGAGACGTAAATATACAAACTCCTGGAACAAACCAAAACATTGAATTTCTTCAAACCCCACGACCATCAGAGGTAGTTGCGATTGTTAATCAATTAATGGAGGATAGAATCATATGATAGGTTTTATTCTTGCATATTTACATTATCCAAATCTGTTAAGTGTATTTATTAAGCTATTTGGTATTACGCTTAGCATGCTTTATATTTTATTTAGTCTCGTCATAATAAGACAAATTTCACAACTACGAGTGAGTATAGAGGTACATGACAATGGTCTTCTTGATCTTTTGGGGAAAATACAACTTATATTCGCCATAATTCTTTTCATCTACAGTATCATTATTTTATAACTATGTTTAAAGTAGAATTTGGTGTATTTCGCGGAAGCGATTCAGAAACAGTCTCATCTGCCCTCGTGAGCGATACCGATATAATGATTGCACTTGATGCCAGTGGTATCTCTAAGGAGAAAGTAAATACTGCAGTAGAATCTTTCAAAGAACTTTTCAAGGTGACCCCTCCAAAAACGTTGATTGATTTCAAACAGCTTTTGGATCGTGAGTTATCATCTCTTGGGTCAGACGATGATATCTCATATGCCGCAGGACTTGTTGTCGGAGAAATTTTATATCTTGTTGTTTCTGGGGGAGGAAAAGTAATGGCAGGTCGTGATGGAGTAGTTGGACCGATTATTGAAGGGAATACTACGGCTTCTGGGAAAATTCATCCACACGATACATTTCTATTTCTTTCAAAAAACTTCTTAGAGATTTCCAAAGAGATTGATCTGACGACCTATATTGGGAGTGAACAGGCAATCTCTTCTGTGGATGAATTGCATGAAAAGCTTAACGAAGAAAAAAGTGCTGGTGCAGTCGGATTATTTACACTTTTCTTACACGGACAAGAGGAAGCAGTTGTGCAGTCTTTACCCATGACCGAAGAAGTCTCTCGTACGGTTGTAACAGGCCCATCTTTTATTGAGAAGATAAAAATACGGGGAGAAAACTATTCAAGCAAGAAGAAATTGACGTTTGTGGTTGTCTTCATTTTATCCCTGGTTCTTATTTGGAGTGTTGGTTTTGGAGTGAAAAGAAGAAATGATGAAGCGGCGAAAAAAAAGATTCAGATTGCTTCAGAGACAATAAGTGCCAAGATCGACGAAGCACAAAATGTAGCACCACTTAATTTGTCGCGTGCAACGATTCTCGCCGGAGAAGCAAAAGAAACACTTGATGCCTTGAAAAAAGAATTGGGAGACTCACATAAAAGTGAAACTGACGCACTTTCTACAAAAATAAGTACTGTACAGAATAAAATAACAAATCGGCAAGATAAAAAATATGAAGAGTTTTATGATCTCTCTCTTATTGAAAAAAATGGACAAGCCCAAAATATGGCGCTTATTGATGACAATTTAGTCTTAATAAATAGTAAATCCGGTAAAATATACACTCTTTCACTTCCAAAAAAATCAAATGAAGTATTAAAAAAATCTGATCTAGTTGGAGCAACTGCAGGCTCATTTTACAACGATGTATATTCTGCGCTTATTCCTTCAAAGGGAATTATTACCGTTGATTCTGAAGGAAAAGTGAAAAAAGTTATTGATAAAGAAGGATGGAATAATCCGCGTGATTACACAATTTTCAATGGAAACATCTATGTTTTAGATAGTGGGGCGGGCGATGTACATAAATATTTAGTTGCCGAAGATGGATATTCAAAAAAGACGAGCTATTTTGGGTCGGGCCAAGGAGGGCTCATAAAAGGCGCGCTTGGAATTGCAATCGATTCATCAGTGTATATTTTACAAAGCGATTCTGTTTTGAAATATACATCGGGTGAAAAAACAGATTTCCGTATAACGTTACCCGATAGCGCCGATGTTTCATTTACTCGATTTTTTACGAATGATAAAGTTGACAGGGTGTATCTACTTGATTCAAGACATGGAAAAATAATTGTAGTTTCAAAAGACGGAACGTATGAAAAACAAATCGAATCACAAATTTTTGTTAAAGCGACGAATTTCGTAGTGTTTGAGAATAAGATAATTCTACTTTCTGGAAATAAACTCTATTCGGTTGGTCTTTAATATATTATTTTACCGTCACTGATTTTGCTAAATTTCGTGGTTTATCGGGATCAAGATCTTGAAAGAGTGCCATATAATAGCCCAAAAGTTGCCCCGCAACAACTGCAGTGAGTCCAGTTAAAGAACCTGCGCCAAATGTTTGTATATAAGTATCAAATTCTTTTGCTTTTTTCGGTCCAACTCCAATAATCCACGCTCCCCGGCTTTTCAACTCCGCCGCAGTTGATAAGATTGGTGGATATTCCTCATCGTGAGAACAAAGCACAATACATGGAGTTCCTTTTTCAATAAGCGCAATTACTCCATGTTTGAGTTCTCCTGCCGCAAATCCTTCTGCATGAATATAGGACGCTTCTTTTATTTTTAGTGCAAACTCCAAACAAAATGGGTATTCGACTCCACGTCCAATTACAAATACATGCGGAGTTTTTATTAATTTCTGTGCAAGCTCTTTAATCGAATCCAAAGTACGCTCATTGAGCCACGCCCCTAGTTTTTTTCCGTACTCTTCAATATCTTTCCGACCGTTCTCAAGCTCTCCGTTACATGCGCGTGCGATTTGGTACAAAACGGCGAGTTGGGCGCTAAATGCTTTCGTTGAAACAACGGCAATTTCCGGGCCAGAACCTACGGGAATAACCATCGTTGCGATTCGCTCTAAGCTTGACCCTCGTGCGTTAACAACTCCAATGACAGTAGCTCCTTTTTCAAGTGAATACTTCACTGTCTCAAGCGTTTCTGCTGTCTCTCCACTTTGAGAAATAGCGATTACGAGTGAATTTTCGTCTATTGTCTCTAAAAATGGGGTGAATTCAGAAGCCTGGTATGCCGACACATCAACTCCATACTTAGCAAAATAATATTTGGATCCGACTGCACAATAATACGCAGTTCCACAGCCTAACAGTATTATTTTTTTTGCTTTTTTTATTTCAGAAACTACACTCTCAAGATCTTTTCTATCGATTTTAGTTGTTTTTGGAATTGTAGTGACTTGTTCATAAATTTCTTTGATAAAAAAATGGGGAAATTCTCCTTTACTGACGGCATCTTTTGTAATCGTTGTTTGAGCAAATAAAGGGGTAAATATTTTTCCTGTTTTAGTTTTATAGAAAATGCACTTGTCGTTTTTGATCAACACAGCTTCTCCCTCGTCGAGAAAATATATGGTTCGAGTCTGGTCCAAAAATGGGGTTATATCAGAAGCAATAAAGTATTTATCTGTGCCTTTTCCGATAACGAGTGGAGAGCCCAAACGTGCGGCAAAGATGCTTTTTGAGCCATTATCCATCACCACTATTGCATTTGAGCCGATGAGTTCATTAAAGGCTTTTTGACAAGCTAACTCAAAGCTTTCGCTCTTCATATACTCTTCAATTAAATGCACAACTACCTCGGTATCAGTTTGAGAAGTAAAAGCGTGATTCTTTTTTAAGAGTGTTTGGCGAAGATCTTCATAGTTTTCAACAATTCCATTGTGAACTATTGCTAAATCTTTTTTGCAATCCGTATGCGGATGGGCGTTTTCGTCAGTTACACCACCATGCGTTGCCCACCGAGTATGTCCGATTGCGGTTGTTGAATCTGGCAAGATACTTCGGGCCTCTCCTATTTTTCCAGTATGCTTATCAATCTTAACAAGCGAGTCGGTCGTCACTGCAATTCCCCAACTATCATATCCTCGATACTCAAGCTGTTTTAGCCCATTAACAATATCCTGCGCCCCAAATTTATTTTTATCTGCAATACCGTAAATTCCGCACATGGAGAATATTATACCTGACTGGGAGGAGAAGAGGAGGTGATAGGGGGATAGGGAGAGCGAGAGGAGTGGAGAATAGAGGATGGGAGATAAGCAGAAAGTCTTCCTCTCTGTATATCTCTACTCCTCATCTCCTCCGCCCCACCCCATCTCCCTATCTCCTCCTCCTCGCCTCCAATAAGAAATACTGTATTTGACAAGTCGAAAAAGGCTGTTATAATAGGAAGAATATGTTTCGTGCAGAACAGGACCTATTACAAAATCTTGCGGAGCTACCTGAAAACGATAGTCAACGCTTGGCTGTTGAAGGACTTCTTCATATAGCCCAAGCTCATAATGCTCTTGCCCGACAAATTGAGGAACTATCTCGATCAGATGTGACGCCAGAAGCAGTTGTAGTTGATCCTCTCGTTGCACTTGCTACAGAATTCAGTGCTGAAGGAGTCAAAACCCCTGAAAGGTATACAGCATACTGGACAAACCGATGGAATATTCTTGCTCCCCGAGCCGAGCTTACAGTAGAGATTGCTCCTTGTAACTATTCCCAAGAAGAGCTACAACAACTACACGAGGACGGATGGGCGCTTATCTATCGTCCAGAGGGTGTCACACGGGAACATCTTGGTGTCATTCACCCACACTTGCAAAGCTGGACGGTGGAACCCGGTAATACGCTCAAAAATGAACAAGAACGCACTGGTTGGCTAGTGGTAAAAGACAGCGCTGATTCCCCACATCTTGATACTACTGAAGCACAACTTATACAGGCTATTCAAGAACAGGGTGTGCATGGCATGACAGTAGACACATATATTGTTTTTGGTGAAGAACTTCATGATCGTACAGGAGTATACCCTGACATAAATACCTGGAGCCGTCTGCCTGGTTCGCGGGGTGGGGGTCGTGTCGTGGATGCGCGTCGCCTTACTGGCGGTCGCCTGTGCGTCGATGCGGCTTGGGCGCCTGCCGATCGCTATCCGACGATGGGTGGTCGTTCCGAGGGAGTAAAATGAGCTTATAACTTGGTTCCCTTTGTGCTTCTTTTCTCCTTTGAACTTCCTTTTTTCTGTTAAAATACCTTTTGAAAGTAGGTCAATGGTTCCATCTGCCCGTGGGTGGAGGGACACCGAAATTGTTGTTTTTCAAACAACGTGTCAGAGTTAGGTACCAGACGGTACCTGAGCGTACACGAGAAAAACAAGACACTCCGTGCCAGATGCTTGATTCCCCGCCAGCTGGTGGGGGACAAATAAAATACAATCCGGGGAGCAATCGAAGGATGGTGAGTGTCTACGGCGTTTGGTACTGGAATGGGCGCCTGGTTCGCGAAATGAGGACCGCGTCGTGAATGCGAATCGCAATACCGACGGTAACCTGAATGTCAATACGAATTGGAATCCTGGCAATCACAATCCGAATGTAGGTGGTCGTTCCGAGATAGTTTCTTGTTTTATAGAAGCGGGGGGATGGATTTTTTCCATCCTCCCAGCTGCCTTCCTATTTCCTGCAGGTTTTGCTGAAGAACGATGTATTTTTTGCCTTCAAGAGCATCAATATCTTTGGCAACTCGAAGCAAAATTTTTATAAGGTCAACTGAAACTATGGCCTTTTGGATATATGGAAGCTTCTTTTCTTTTGACGTGCTACCTGCGAAAATGACTAATTCAATTAGGCTAAGTGCGAGTGTATCAATCTTTTTTCCGAGAGAGTACCGATCTTTTTTTGGGAAAAACTTGGTATATTGATACAACAATTTATAAAACTCGTATAATACACCGAATATGGGAATATCTAAGCCAAACTCACGCAGTGTGTGTGTGTGTGTGTGTGTGAACCTTCGTTACTGTTCGACATATGTTATATAGATTCCCGTCCCCTTACGAGGACCTTCGGCCTTCGCGGGAATGACAAATTTAGATATGGATTATAACACATTAGTCAGTCTGGACAGTGTTTTTCGTGCATGGGGTGAATTTAGGAAGGGAAAGGGTGGTAAAAAAGATGTCCAGCTTTTTGAGCGGTACCTTGAAGACAATCTTTTTGCTCTATATCAAGATCTTGTTACTAAAAAATATAGACACGGTTCATATGAATCATTCTATGTTAATGATCCAAAGCGCAGACATATCCATAAAGCGAGTGTCCAGGATCGGGTAGTACATCATTTGTTGTACACATATTTGTACCAACTTTTTGACAAAATATTTATCACAGACTCTTATTCATGCAGATTAAATAAAGGAACTCATAAAGCAGTTTCTCGACTGGAAGTTTTTACCCGTAAAGTTTCCAAGAACTATACGCAAGATTGCTGGGCGCTTCATTTAGACATCAATAAATTCTTTGCCAGTGTTGATCATGAGATTCTTAAAAAGTTACTTGCAAAGAAGATACAAGATGAAAATAGTATTCGACTTCTTTCAGAGGTTATTGATAGTTTTGAGGTGAATTGGGATCCTATCCCTACGGCCTTCGGCCTCCGGTCCAGGATGACAAGAAATGTGTCATTCTGGAGTCCCGTCGCAGGCGGGACGATAGAATCTCCACGTGGTATCCCTCTTGGTAATCTCACAAGCCAAGTGTTTGCTAATATTTACATGAACGAACTTGATCAGTATGTCAAACATGGGTTGAAGATCCACCACTATATTCGGTATGCTGACGATTTTGTTATATTATTCAAAAATCAAAGCCGGATATCTCAAGTAATTGAACAAATAAGAGATTTTCTAAGTAATCACCTAAAACTTTCACTTCATGAAAATAAAATAATTATCCGGAGACTTGAATGGGGAATAGATTTTTTGGGATACATTGTTTTACCTCACTATCGCCTGCCGCGGACAAAGACAAAGAGAAGAGTATTTTCTAAGTTAAAAGAGAAAATTGATACAAAAACATTCGATCAGTCGCTCCAGTCGTATATTGGATATTTGAGCCATGCGAATACATACCGTTTATCAAAAGAATTGCAAAACAATGTATGGTTTTGGAGTTAAATATATTTCGATAATTTTTCTATCAAATCAACCAGGCGGTTTGAGTATCCCCACTCATTATCGTACCACCCGAAGATTTTGACGAAGTTTCCATTCAAAACCTGCGTGTAATTAGGATCAAATGTACAGGAAAATGGCGAGCCGATATAGTCAGAAGAAACAAGCGGGGTTTTTTCATATCCTAAAATTCCCTTAAGTTTTCCTTCCGACTCTTTTCTAAATACCTCATTAATTTCTTCAACCGTTGTTGATTTTTCGAGGAGACACGTCATATCAGAGATTGATCCGACGGGTACGGGAACCCGAAATGCGATAGCTCCTAAGCTTCCAGCTTCACACGCGGTTGTTTTGCATACTGCATCCGCAGCCCCAGTGGTTGTCGGAATAATCGAAAGTGGCGCCCCACGAGAACGTGTTTCATTTTTAGATGCGTTGTCAAGAAGTTCTTGACTACTGGTATATGCATGTACGGTTGTTAAAAATGCTGATTTTATTTTGAAATTATCATCGAGAACTTTTGTCATAATTGATGCACAGTTGGTGGTACATGATGCATTCGAGATAATATCGGCATTTTTAGCTTTAAAATCAAACCCATCACTATTTGACCCCAAAACAATATGAGGAATTGTTTCATCTGAAACAGGTGCGGTGACGATAACTTTCTGCACGGTAGCGCGTAGATGCTTGCTCAAATCATCACGTGTCTTAAATGCGCCGGTACAGTCAATGACGACATCAATATTATGGTGGTCCCATGGAATCTCTTCAGGGTTTTTGTGGTTATAACAGACAATCTCGCGGGATCCAACGATAATCTTATCTCCTTTTGCACTAACATCCTTATCAAATGTTCGGTAGATAGAGTCATACTTAAGGAGATGGGCGAGGATCTCTGTGTTTGAATGCGCAGTATTAATCGCTCGAATTTCAATATCGGGATTGTTCAGTGCAATTCGTGTAAACGCTCTTCCAATTCTCCCAAATCCATTTAACCCAACTGCAATCTTACGCATGAATTAAGAGTACAAAAAGATTGAAGAAAAAGCAATTATCCTTCTTTATTCTCTTCAGGAGTTGTTTGGGGAGTTTCTGCGCCATCGGCTGGAGCTTCCGGCGCCTCGCCACCTTCTGCTGGAGCCTCTTCACCCTCTGCTGTTTCGCCTTCTTCACCAATTTGTTCTGGCGTAGCAGATTCAAGTTCAGGTTCTACCGATTCTTCTTTATGTTCATTGACTCGAACGATGACTTTTTCAGGCTCATCTTTGATCTCGAATCTTTCAGATTTTACAAGATCAGATACTTTGATTTCATCACCAATCTCTACAAGTTTAGTAAGATCAATCTCGATGTGATCTGGAAGTGCATCTGGAAGTGCTTCTACCGTTAGTTCATTAAGTTGCGTGATAAGATCGCCACCTTTTTTAGCAACAGCTTCCGATTCTCCAGTAAACTGCAATGGAACTGCAGTTTCAATCTTTTTACTCAAATTGACTTTTCTAAAATCAATATGGAGAATCATGCCAGTAAGAGGATGTTTTTGAGTGTTTTGAATGAGTACGGGGATGTTTTTACCATCATACATAAGATTAATAACATGTGTTTCATGTGCGTGTTTAAAAACCTTCGTGAATGGTATAGTTTCGACAGATACTGCTTGCGATTTGAAATCTTCTCCATAAATGTTTCCAGGAGTTTTACCTTCACGGCGCAATTTTTTAACTTTTTTTCCAATAATGTCGCGTTTTTCAACAGCAAGCTCAAATTTTTCTGGTTTTGTCGTTTTTGGCATATTATTTCTTGAAAAGATTAATAATAAAGATTTTGTTTCCTGACAAGGTTGTATTGTATGATATTGTGCCGCTATTTGCAACCGCAGGAAAATTTTTATGTAAAACAGAAATATTTTTTGGTACAACAAACTGCACATGTATATCGGGATCAGAAGACCCAATTTGTTTTTGAAGCGTGAGCTGTAATGTATTTTGCCCGAGTTTAATTTTAGTATTTAATTCATACGCAACTGAAAACGTGTCTTTTGTTTGAAGTCCAGTTTCCATAAGAAATGCAACAATCTTAAAATGGCTGGTTCCCAGTTCTTGAAAATTTGTTTGCTCACGTCCGTTATAAATAACGTGTTTTATAGTGCTGTTTCTTGGCAGGTACAGCCTGAAGAAGTTCTTATACATGCCTCCGGGAAAAGAGTTACTTGGTGAATCATTTTTAAGATTTACTGTAAATATATTGTTAATCGTGCCATCTTCATTAATAGTCGTTTGAATCTCCATAGTACGACTTACAAAAAAATTAGCTTTATTAACACCGAGATTTGCCTCAACGGGGAACAGCGAATTGACTATGCAGTGATTTTTTTTATTAATGCATTCAGGAACAAGCATTCGACCATCCCACTGCGCTTCTTCAATTGTTTTTTCGATTGATTTATCGACAAAGTATGCAACGATTTGTCGACTATCAAATTGGTCCGAAATATTCCTAAGAAGACCGATTTTATTTACATTCTCAATTCGCAAAAGCATGGTATTTAGAAGTGTTGAAAGGAAGTTTTTCTTTTTGGTTGATCCGGGAAAAAAATCCCGTTCAGCATGAATTTGTGTTTTGATATAAAAATTATTTTTATCAATGTTTTCTTTATAATCGGGGAGATACAGTGTCCCAAACTGTGAAAGAATTGACTCGATTGCGGTAGTAGTGATTCCAACTGCACCATCAAAATTTTCAAATCCCATCTCTCTTTTTAGAAATGACTCTGCTGTTTTTACATTTTCAGGAAAGTCGGGCGCAAAATTGGAATCACGCAAAAACCAATCTGGTTGCCCCAAATAATCTCGTATAGCAGTTGGAGGTTCGATATGGACTTTCAGTTGTCCATCCGCATCATATACGTCATACACTTGAAGATTTCTCATGCGATAGTCTTTAAACTCAATGGTTGCAAATGAGCCAATAAACCCTCCTCCGGGGCGAATTTCCATGTTGTTATAAAAAAAGACGACGTAGCGCTTAAACTCCTTCCCACCTAGAATTGTATCTAAGTGAATCGACATTTTTTGTATTTGGGCAAGGAGCGTTTGCGCGTTATCAATTTGTGAAGTAATGTGTGTGGGCAGATCAAACGGAAGACTTTCTAAATTCCTGTCAATCGTGGTTGTTGTGGCTTTCAATAGAACAAGATCCCTATTTATCATTGCAAGATCTGTTTTTATTTGTGATTTCATAGTTGTTGACGAATCTGTCCCAACTATGTATGAAAGATCTCGGTTTAATCGTTTATGGATATCGATTATTATTTGACTTGATTTATATGTATCAGTTGAAAGTGAAATGATGGTATCTGGCAGAAGGGCGAGTGAAAAAAAAGAAAGTATCGGTCGTGACATTGTATATAAGCCATTTGCCGAATTGAGGAAAGGTTTGGAATATATGAGATTTTTTTCTGCTCGTACAAAATCTGCCTTTTTAAAGTAGGAAATACCTCGGTACATAAAGAAGAGTGAGCCAAATAGTGGAAATAAAAAAAGAATTTCAAAAATAACCAAAAGCATAATTCCTCGTATAAAGAATTGTTTTTTTGATAACGGTTTTCTGTTTTGAAAAGCTTTCTTAGATACCTCATCGTCCTGAACTCGCTTCTTCAAAGAAGAAGAAATATTCAGAAACGATTCTTTCGAATTTGAAACAGTGAACCAGAGTATTGCTTCTATATCTTGGTCGTTGAGGTGTATTCCAGTCAAAATAACTTTAAAGTTCCCACTATTTTTTTCCAGCAAACGCTCAACGCTTCCCGGTAATTTCCGCTGCCATAAAATCACTACAGGTATTGATGCTTTTTTATTCAGAAATTCCTGGGAAGGGATAGTCTCAAAGAAAAAAATGTACGAGTAGTGTTGATAATTTGTAGGGACTTTTTGGGCGGCAAATATCTCTAATGATTTTGAGCGTAACGACTCAAGTAGTTCATCAACGATAGGAGTTCTCTTTTTAAAAATAAAAAGTGCCTTTTGATTTTGTTCAAGTTCCTGCGAATAGTATCTCATACGTAGAACTAATTATAGTGTATTATGTAGGTATGATAGTAATGCTTGAGGAGGCCCGTGTGAGGCTTTCTTCGATAAAAAAAAAGGTTTTGGTGAGCGGATGTTTTGATGTGCTTCATATTGGGCATATTGCATTCTTAAAAGATGCATCAAACTATGGAAACACGTTAATTATCGCACTTGAGGGAGATGACTTTATAAGACAGGTTAAAAAAAGAGAGCCATTTCATACTCAGCTGGAACGGGCACAAATTTTGGAAGAATTACGATATGTGGACGTAGTTGTTCTTTTGCCAGAAAAGTATGATACATATCCGAAAATGTTTGAAGCAATTAATCCAACTACTGTAGTCGTTGGCACCGATGAGCCATACTTTAGCCAGAAGAAAGCGCAAATAGAAGCTGTCGGAGGCAAGATAATATCATCAAAAATACGCATCACACACAAATCATCTACCAATGCAATACGTTATCTCAAAGAATAAGCAGGCGCCTGCTTAGTACGCAATCATATTTTTTTATTCAGATGCTCCAATTTTATACATTCCGGTTCCGCAAACTGGGCACTTTCCTTTCATAGCTGGTCGACCATTTTTCATGGTGACTTTTTCAGCATTTTCTGCTTCTCGCTTTTCGCGACATTTTACACAATACATCATTGTCATACGATTTCACCTCCCCCCATTTACGCACTAACACCCATAAGATTAGCATAAAAAACCAGGAATTCAAGCGCAAATAACAATGAAATTAAAACAATGGTCTTGCGAAGGTCTGAAACCGTGTCTTGGCGCAGTAACTCATCGTACTGATTTTTCTCAATAATAGTTGTTTTTTGAGTGGGCACTGCCACCTGTGTATAGATGCGGCTCCGTCTTCTTCTGCTTCTTGCCATATGTGGTTAAACTTTCAACTATAGTTTTTATCATATTGACACCTATTTGTAAAGCCATTAAAATGGCTTAATGACCTTGACGACCGGACTCATTGGGTTTTGTTTTGTGTGGCTTATTATATTGAGCCTGCTATTTATTAAGATGCAGAAACACTACCGAGGACTGATTGGATCTACTAGAAAAAAAACATTAGATGGTATACTTGACTCAATTGTTGCCCAAGATAAACAGTTCGCCACAGAGATTTCAGCACTGCGACAGGATGTTTTGCAGCTGACTACAAAAGCTACAACATATTATCAAAAGGTTGGGTATGTACGATTTAATCCATTTGAGCGGATGGGAGGAGAACAAAGTTTTATACTTTCACTTCTTGACGGGAATAATGATGGAATTGTTCTAAATTTTTTATATACTAAAGAAGGTGTACGAGTTTATTTGAAACAAATAAAGAAAGGGGAGGCTGATGGACACGAGTTATCAAAAGAAGAAAAAGAGGCAATTAATAAAGCGCAGTAAAAAAAAGATTGCATCATAACATATGAATAATAGAATAATTATCGCCACAGGAGCTTTGTTGTTTATTTTATCAATCTATTTCTCATACGCATATTTTAGCTCAGCTCGTGTTGGTGGTCCTGGAAGTAACTATAGCGGAACAACAAATTCAAATCAAACCTCAACTTTAGACATAAGTAGTGAAGAACCAAAAACTGAAAGCTGCCCAATTAATGGAAAAATGCTGACGAAATCTCATAAAAATGCTTGGGAAAACCGTCGTCCTTTGGGAATTGCAATTGAAAATCACATTGATTCTCGTCCTCAATCGGGGCTTTCAAACGCTGATGTTGTGTATGAAGCGGTTGCTGAAGGTGGAATAACTCGATTTTTAGGAATTTTTTATTGTGAAGATGCACCTCGCGTAGGACCTGTTCGATCCGCCAGAATATATTTTATTGATTTACTTTCTGGACACGGAAGCTATCCACTTTACTCACATGTGGGTGGGGCCAATACAGATGGGCCTGCAGATGCACTGGGAGCTATAAGCACACTTGGTTGGGATGGATATAACGATTTAAATCAATTTGCGGTACCATTCCCGGTTTACTATCGCGATTACGAACTACTTCCAAATGTTGCAACTGAACATACAATGTATTCTTCTACTCAAAAACTGTGGGGGTTTGCCAGTTCCAAAAGAGGCTTAACGGGTAAAGACAAATCAGGAACCTCGTGGGAACAAGGATTCAAGCCATGGAAATTCAAAGAAGACGGTTCTTCAAAAGGAGCTGTGGCAACAATCTCGTTCGGATTTTGGGATGGTGGTAGGAACTACGAGGTAAAATGGGCCTATGACACAGCTACAAACAGTTACAAACGGTTTAATGCCGGAGCACCACACCTTGATAATAATACAAAAAAAGAATTAACATCTCGTAATGTAGCTATCGCATTCATGAAAGAGTCGCCTGCAAATGATGGGTATGAAGGTGGACATTTGCTGTATAAAACCACCGGAGCAGGAAAAGCTATCGTATTTATGGACGGAAATGCAATTGAAGGACAATGGGAAAAGGCAAAACGCACCGATACGTTACGCTTTGTTGACAAATCAGGAAGCGAAATAAAGTTTAATCGTGGTCAAATATTTGTTGAAATTGTTCCACAGGGTAACACTGTGCACTACTGATGTTACGATATATTATCCCTTCACAAACCCGTCGCAAGATACTTGCGCTTTTTTTTCAAAAACCTCAAGAAACATATCATTTACGGCGAGTTGGACGAGAGGTTGGTGAGGAGGTGAATGCAGTTAAACGGGAACTTGATATTCTTGAAAAAGCAGGAGTTTTAGAAAGAGAAAAACGAGTAAATAAAGTGATGTATACACTCAATCCAAAATATCTTTTTTACGATGAATTCCTGCGAATTTTCGCGAAAGAAGGAAGTTTGGCAAAGGAAATTGTAAAAAATGTTTCGAAACTTGGCAGGGTTAAATTTTGCGTACTTTCAGCTAAATTTGCTCACAGAATATCCCCGAAAGAAGGAGAAATTTATTTATTACTGGTCGGAATAGTTGTAGTTGCCGAACTTAATGCTATAATATCCTTTCAGGAAAAGGAGTTAGGCTTTGAAATTAATTATTCAACAATGACAGAAGAGGAATTTAAATTTCGTAAAAAGAATAATGATCCATTTATTTGGCAATTCTTAAAAGAGCCAAAAATCATGTTAATTGGAAATGAATCAGATCTTGTCGTATGAAAAATCTCCGTTTTATCATCCTACTGTTTTTCTTGTTGGCGCTTGTAATCGCTATTGATCTCCCGGAAAATGTGCCACTTAAAATAAACTATGGTCCGATTAAAGTTACTACACATATTAATCCACTTAGTATCCATTTTTCACTTGGAAAGATAGCAATAAACAAAGACTTTAAGACACATTTGGGACTTGATTTAAAGGGAGGGAGTCATCTGGTTTTTGAGGCAGATATGGCTGATATTAAAAAAGCTGATCGAAATGATGCACTTGAATCAGCGCGCGATATTATCGACCGACGAGTCAATTTTTTTGGTGTTTCTGAACCAAGCGTCCAAACACTAAAGTCTGAAAATAACTATCGCATAATTGTTGATTTGCCTGGAAATGAGGATATTTCTCAAGCAATTGCGCTTATTGGACAAACGGCACGACTTGAGTTTACCGAAGAACTTCCACCGGATACAAAGTTTGCGACAGGAACACCAGATTTCATGAAAGTTACTAAAAAAACTGGACTTACGGGAAAACATATAAAGCGTTCAACTATTCAATATGATGATACGGGGAAGCCAGCAGTGGGGCTTGAATTTAATACAGAAGGGACAAAGCTTTTTGCGGCTTTAACACAGCGCAGTGTTGGACATAAGATTGGTATTTTCATAGATGGATATCCAATAACAAGTCCACCAGTTGTTGAAACGCCTATTCTTGATGGACAAGGAATAATAACAGGACAATTTACTATTGATGAAGCTAAAAAACTTTCAGTTGCAATAAATTCTGGCGCGCTTCCTGTCTCAATCAATTTAATTGAACAGCGAAATATAGGACCCACGCTGGGGGCAGAGCATATACGTAAAAGTATGATTGCCGGTATTATTGGTCTTTTGGGTGTAGTTGCCTTTATGGTTCTTTATTATGGTCGACTTGGAATTATTGCTGTTTGTGCACTTATTATCTATGGACTCATCAATTTTGCTTTGTTCCGTACAATCCCAGTTACCTTAACGCTTCCAGGAATTGCCGGATTTATCCTTTCCATTGGGATGGCTGTCGACTCAAATATCTTAATTTTTGAACGCATAAAGGAAGAACGACGCAAAGGAAATGATCTGAAAAGTGCAATAAATGTGGGATTTGGTCGGGCAATTCATGCCATAAAAGATGCAAATTTCACTACACTTTTAGTAGCATTTGTATTATTCAATCCGTTGAATTGGAGCTTTTTTCCCCAATTTGGACTTATCCGTGGATTTGCATTGACCCTTGGAATCGGAGTATTGACAAGTTTGTTTACCGGAGTTTTTATAACCCGCCGGCTTATTGATATGTTTTATAGAGGAAAATAACTATGATTAACTTTTTAAAATACACCAAACTATACGCATTCATTTCCATACTAGTTATTTCTGTGGGTATGACGTCCCTTTTTATGTATGGACCTAAACTTTCTATTGATTTTACTGGAGGCGCAATCCTTGACTATTCATTTAATAAACCAGTTTCGGAAGGTGAAGTAGTAAATATATTAGTGAAAAATTCATTGTCAATTGTTGATGAGTCTCGTCAGTCACCTACGAGAATTCTCATTAGGACAAAGTTAATCAGCGACGAAAAAGAAGCCTTAGTTCGAAAAGATCTCGAAAAAAAATTGGGAGTAAAGATCAAATTACTGCGCTTTGAAACGGTTGGACCGACTTTGGGAGTAGAGGTGATGCGCAAAACGCTTGCCGCATCATTTGTTGCGATTATTGGTATTCTCCTTTATTTAACATTTGCTTTCAAACGAATGAATTATGGAGTTGCGGCAGTTGTGGCAATGTTTCACGACTTTTTGGTTGTTGTGGGATGTTATTCGATCATTTCCCACTTTTTTGGTGCGGAAATGGATACGCTTTTTGTTACAGCCCTCCTTACTACACTATCATTCTCGGTGCATGACACCATTGTCGTTTTTGACAAAATTCGTGAACATGAGAAATATTCCTCTCTTCCGCTTACAATAATGGCAAATAAGGCATTTACTGAAACGGTAGTGCGATCAGTCAATAATTCGCTCACCATCATTTTGATGCTCGTTCCCCTTATGATCTTTGGAGGTTCATCAATACGTTTTTTTGCGGTAGCGCTCCTCATTGGTACCATAACTGGCATGTATTCATCCCCATTTGTTGCAACTCCTTTCTTAGTGTTTTTGGAATCGAGGCGAAAAGTGAAGTAAAAATGGTATACTTGAACTCATGCGTTTGAACCGATACATAGCCCTTTGTGGAATTTGCTCGCGCCGGGCCGCCGATTTGCTCATTACTGCTGGAAAGGTAAAAGTAAATGGAAAAACAGGGAAACTTGGTGACACGGTCACAAACTCCGATAGTGTTGAAGTTAATGATGGGAAATGGCAGAAAATTAGTACGCCAACAGAAACAATTGTTTATGCGTTGAATAAGCCAGCAGGATACATTTCTTCAGCCGCCGACCCAACCTCAAAAAAAGTAGTTACCACGCTTGTTCCTCCTACTCCTCGAGTATTTCCCGTTGGACGCCTTGACGCCGATTCTGAAGGGTTATTACTACTCACCAACGATGGCGACCTTGCCTACTCACTTACCCATCCCAAAACGCACGTCATGAAGGAATACGAAGTGATTGGTGAATGTGCACGAACTATAGAAAAGTATCAACTTGAACACAAACTTGACCGGGTTCGAGAAGGGATTCTTCTACCTGAAGGAAGAACTCAAGAAGCGCAAATTAAGATTTTAAGTTTTTCTCCAGGGCGAGTGGTACTTCATATTGGTATCTCTGAAGGAAAACGGCGCCAAATTCGTCGCACTCTCCAAAAAGTAGGAATTACCGTTATTCGACTTATTCGTCACAAAATTGGTGGGCTTTCGCTTGATGAACTACACATCATGCCTGGAAAATATTGTATCCTTACAAAAACACAGATTGAAGTATTAAAAAATGGTGTATAATTTCCCCGTATATGAATAATAATAAAACACTCACCATTAAAGAATATGAACTTCCAATCGTAATACAGAAAGAGACTGGCGGGGGTTTTACTGCCTATTGTTCTCAATGGAAGGATTGCTACGCCCAAGGAGATATGATAGAAGAAGTAATAAATGAGGTTTCATATGTAGCATCTTCGCTCATAGAGTTATATGAAGAAGAAGGAATGAAAATACCTTTAAAGTTAAAAAAGACTTCTCAAAAATCAGCTCGTGCCTTGAAACTAACCTTCCCCTTAATTGTGTCTTCTGACCAATATGCCATCGGTTAAACCATTACCGTATCGGATCGTTATTAAAAAACTTCGTAAACTTGGATTTGCATTCAGAAGGGCAACCGGAGGAAGTCATGAAATATGGTGGAACGAACAAACAAGAAAAACATGTGTGGTTCCCCATCATAAAGAAGTAAAAGCTGGTACACTACGAAATATCATTAAACAAGCCGGAATCGACGAGAGTGAGTTTGTAAATGCAAAATAAGACACTTCGATTATTCGAATAATCGAAGTGTTACTATTTAAGGAGTTGGAGTAGTAATTGGTTGAGATGCGACAGAGACAAATTCTCTGTGTAAAATTGTGTTGACAAGCGAATCTTGCCAGGAGTACACTCTAATGCATGACCGAGCCCCCACAAGTACTACCCATCGGTCGTCTGCAAAGGCTTCTACCTTACGCATTTATACTTTTGATGGAGCTCGTTATTTTGCCGGTATCATATCTTATCGGAGTCTATTACTACTTCTTCCGAGCTGACTGCATTAAGGGGTATGCGGGATGCTTCGCGGGCTTCGTCATACCATATCTAGTCGCATCAGCTATCGCTGTCCGTCTGGTCAAGCGCCGCTATCCGTTGATGCAGGTGTGGCTGGCCATTGCGCTTGTTGTGTTTGGTCCCTCGCTAATGGTTGCCCTTCGTATCGTGGAGGTGGCATTGCAAACTCCTTGACTTTCTTCTATGCAATCTGATAACATTCTGGTCATGCGTCTAACCAACAGTTAGGCGAATAAACACGGCTGTCTGGGCCGTTTTCCCGTACTCTAACTAGCACCTATAGCTAGCGCAATTCAAATTGTTTTATTTGTCATCCCAAATTTATTTCGAGATCTCACTGTTGGGATGCTGAAACAAGTTCAGCATGACGAGTCATAAAACCATCATTTTGTTTTGCGGTTGCTATGGTCGCCATCGACTCTAAATGTACGTGTAGATTGTTCTTCGTCTCCATCTGACATACTGGTATTATATAATAATCCCACTCATGTCCACTAATACCATCACCTGTCCACATTGCAAGCATGAAATAGAGCTTTCTGAAGCGCTTTCTCATCAAATGCGCGAAGAGATTGTTTCGGAAACTCGAAGCGCACTACTTGAGGAAGCGCAAAAGAAAGCTTCTGCCCAATTTGAAACCCAAACAAAGAGTTTGTCTGCTGAAATTGCTGAAGAAAAAGAAAGAAATAAGAGTCTGACAGAAAAACTTGACAAACTTCTTGAAGAAATGCGCGCGCTTCGAAGAAAGGATGAAGAGCGTGAAATTGAGATGAAGCAGAGATTGCTCAATGAGGAAGAAAAAATTCGGGTTGAAATTCGAAAAAAAACAGAGGCAGAACATGAACTGAAAGATTTAGAAAAAAATAAAAAACTTTCCGATGCGCTTATTCAAATAGAAGAATTAAAGAATAAAATGCAACAAGGCTCCCAACAAACACAAGGAGAGGTTCTGGAACTTGAGCTTGAGCGGATTTTAAAAAATGAGTTTCCAAGTGACAAAATTTATGAAGTTAAAAAAGGAGAACGGGGGGCTGACACGACACACGAAATTATCGATAAACTCGGACGTAGTTGTGGAGTAATTTTGTGGGAATCAAAAAATGCACAGTGGCAACAAGGATGGATTTCCAAGTTGAAAGGGGATCAACGGACGGCAAAGTCTGAACTTGCGGTTCTTGTGACGATCAATAAACCCGAATGGCTCGACTCATTTACGTATCGGGAAGGAGTGTGGGTGACAAGTTGGCAGTTTGTAGTTCCGCTTGCATTTGCATTGCGTTTTAATTTGATTAGTTTACATCATGAAAAACAAACCAAAGAAGGAAAAAGTGGGAAAATGGAGGTTGTCTATGAGTATTTAATTGGAACGGAATTTAAACACCGGGTTGAGGCGATCGTTGAAGCATTTAGCAATTTACAGGCTGAAATGGAACGAGAAAAGCGATGGTTTGCGGCCAAATGGGGCAGACAAGAAAAAGAGATACGAAAAGTACTTGATCACACACACGGGATGTATGGCGATTTACAAGGAATTGTTGGAGCCTCGCTTCCCGAACTCAAAAGCTTATCCCTTGAATCAGGGGAAAGCTCTGATGAGGATGAGCAGAGCTCAATTCTCTAATTCGGTTGCCATTCGATATAAGTGCATCCACTTGTTTCTTTAGTCTTTGGATCCCATTTACTCGTTGAACAAACTTTCATTTGTTTGCCCGATGCAACTGTTTTAAGCAAGAGCTTCTCTCCACATTCTGGGCAATCTTCATCAAGTTCCTCAACTTTCGTTCCCAAGAATTCGACATAGTCGCACCCTGACGCCGTTTTTGTCTGGGGATCCCACGTGTTTGTCGAGCATTTTTTCATCTTTTTTCCGAATCGAGTAACCATTAATATAAGTGGAGACCCACATTTAGGGCATTTCTCATCTAGTTCTTTGGGTTCTGGGGTAATCCAGAGAACATAATCGCACCCATCGACCATTTTGGTCTGCGCATTCCACGAGCCTGCAGTACAGCGACGTAGCTGTTTGCCGCTTTTTGTTTCAATAACCTCCGAAAGTGGTGACCCGCATTTGGGACACGGTGTTGAATTTTCCATATGCAGGTCATTATAAAGAGCTCGTTGAATAATGTCTAGTGCATATATGCATCATTTTGTGATAAAATATCGTTTGTTAGGCACGAATATGCAGAAAGAATCAACCGTTATCATAGGGGTAATTATTATCATTTTTATCGTAGGATACCTGTTTTTGTCCAAAGCGGGAACATCTACGAAACAATCTGGAATAACAAGCCCAACTAGTACACGAGAGGTAACAAATCCTTTAGAATCACAACCAACGCCAATTATGACAATTGACAAAACAAAAACATATCAGGCAATCCTGAAAACATCAGCAGGAACCATTACTATTGACCTGTTTACTGACAAAACTCCCATTACTGTTAATAACTTTGTCACGCTTGCAAACAAAAAATTCTATAACAAAACCATTTTTCACCGTGTCATTAAAGGATTTATGATTCAGGGTGGGGATCCAAAAGGAGATGGCACTGGTGGACCAGGATACAAATTTGACGATGAAAAGTTTGATGGGGAGTATGATCGAGGAACGGTTGCGATGGCAAATGCAGGGCCAAACACAAACGGAAGTCAATTTTTCATCATGCATCAGAAAAATCAAATTCAAAAAAATTATGTCATCTTCGGAAAAGTTTCTGCGGGACTTGCTGTTGTAGATAAGATTGCGAATTCCAAAGTTGAAGCCGGACCAAACGGGGAAGGATCAACACCAACAACCCCAACCGTTGTTACTACGGTCGAGATTGTGGAGAAATAAATCTTCTAGACCCACAAAACGAGCGTTACTGCGATTGCTACCATTGCGAATAAAACGTGCCCGGTTTCCAAAAAAAACAACTGTTGTGAAGTTTTCTTAAATAGATAATTGGTCGCCATAGGCGGCATTGCAAATCCAAGCCATAGCATAAATGCCAGCTGTACTGCCCCCATAAATGTCGTTACCTGTAAATAGCCGATAAAGTAGCTCATCATATATGCTGTCACAACGGCTAAAAGATATGATATCCCATACGTCTTTTGCATATCTTGCTTTGAGCCGCCGTCCATTTTCATACCAGAAAGCTTTGCCCATTGGTTCCCAAATAAGTATGGAGAGTACCATAAATATCCAGCGATCATTGCGACAACTGCGGCTACAAGGATATGAAGATAATTTACATTATACATATATATCACCTCCCTTCATACTTAAGATACTTTTATGATACTACTTTTGTGGGAAAGCAAGGGGCGAAATAGAGAGGAGAAGAGGAGGTGATGGGGGGATAGGGAGAGCGGGAGGAGGGGAGGAGTAGATGGGGAGAGAATGATAGAATGAAAGGATGCAAATACGGAGATATTCGCTCGGGGAGTTGCAGACAAATTGTTATCTTTTAATTGAAGACAAAGAATGTCTGATCATTGATCCGGCAGATAGTGTAGAATTTATCTCTGAAATAATTCTTCGAGAAGCGCTCACTCCAGTTGGAATACTAGCCACACATGGACACTTCGATCACATTATGGCCGCAGGTGAGCTTTCTCTTTCTTTCAACCTTCCTCTCATGATGCACAAAGACGATCTTTTCTTGGTTAAAAGAATGGGTGAAACAGCAAAACATTTTCTGGGATTTACTCCACCAATTGTTCCTCCAGAGAATATCTCCTTTCTAAATCCTGGCGTGTTACATGTTACATGTTTCGAGTTACGTGTGATCCCCACTCCCGGCCACACCCCCGGCTCCTGCTCATTTTATTTTCCAGAAGAAAACGCGGTTTTTACTGGAGATACTCTCTTTAAAGATGGAATCGGTGCATACGATCACTCGTACAGCGATAAAGATTTTCTTTTCCAATCACTTCAAACACTTTTCAAACTTCCGCAAGATACAATAGTCTATCCAGGACATGGTTCGGAGACGATGATTGGGGAGGAGCGGAAAATTAAGTTGACAACCCAAAAAAGACTGTTATAATAGGAAGAATATGGCAATGGAACGTGAACATATGCGGGCGATTGAGGCGCATAGAGAGGATGGTAATGAAATCGGTGCACAATTTCTTGAAGGTACGCTCAAAACCTTTCTAGCTGCCAAAGAAGGGGGTCTTGTGAAAGACCTTCCATGGGAAGAACAGGTTGTGTATGTTTCAACTACAGAACCTGTCTTGTCTCCCGAACAACGCGAAGAAGCGCTGGTGCATCAATTTGAAACCCGAGTTGCATCTCTTGCAGAAACTGGAATTACTGAACATAGTTTTGTAAAAAGATACCCAATTCCAACCCGAGAGCAATTTGTCAACATACTTCGTAGCGAGCAAAATCAAGAGTTAGCAGAACGAAAAACTGCTCAAGGATTCTCAAGACTTGATCTAACCCCATTTGCCGCTCCAACCACACATCTCCTCAAAAAGACTGAAGCTATTGTTATAATAGCACGATCAAAGGCAAACACCCTACTTCTCTCCAAACGAGATGAAAATGAAGCCGACCACCCTGCCGCGGTCAACACGACCGACCCTATCTGGATATGGGATGGAATTCGTGGGGTTCTTACTAAGCAAGGTTTGAGATATTTCCCCGAACGTTTTACTGACGATCATGGTGGACGAACCAGAAAAACAATACTAACTGATCCAAGAATTTGTGCTGTTCCTGGCTGGAGTATTCGATTTGATGAACCAACAGTTATATTACCTCAACCACATCAAGCACAAACGGTTGGAGGAAGAACACAACTGGCAACCAATGCAACTCCACGCGATTATCTCACAACACTTAGTGGTCCGATGTATGCAGGCGAAACAGGCAGAACAATCGAAGATTTTCTCACCGATTTTGCTGTTCACCTTCATGAAACAGGACAAGTCTCATATGAGTGGAATCAGCAAAGCGCAGTATGGCTTATAGGTAATGTTGATCCACAAACGGGCAGCGTGCCGTATGGTTTCTGGTATCGTGGCTCTAGGCAGTTGGAGTTGAGTGCAGGCAGTCCTGGTAGCCAGTTTGGTCTTTGGGGTACTGCCCCCACGGTGAGACTCATTGGTGTTTGATCTTTTTCTTTTCTTCTTTTTTTATCTTTGTTTTTTTTCTATACTTTATACCACGGTGAATAGCATCTCTGCCTTTGGCAGGGCTACCGTATGGTTCTTTAGGTCAAAATCCTAGAACCTCTCACCGATGAGCCCAGTGTTTCCTTCCCGCAAAGCGGGATCATGTCGAAAAGGTTGCGACCTTTTATGTACAAAGATTGCATTGGGTCATACTACGGGCAACGTGCCGAATGGTAACTGGAATCGTGACAATAGGCAGTTGAAGTTGAATGCAGACAATCCTGATAACCAGAATGGTAATTGGGGTACTGCCCCCACGGTGAGAGGTTTAGGTACTTTGTGTCGATTTGAGCCACCCGCCAAGCATTCGTCCAGCTTCGGCAATGTTTGCCTGTGTTTGAAAAATTATGGTTTCGTTGGCAAGTTTATTTTCGAGAATTAAGCGCAGTTTGAACCGTATCATTTCCAAATGAGCACTTGCTTTAATAAGATACGCTGATTTTAACTGCTTCGGGGCGTTTTTAGCCATAACGAGATATTCAAGACATTCAAGAACACTTTTCTCAATACTAATTCCCAGACCATAATTCCATCTTTTAGGTAATTTTACACTGATTGTAGTAACTTGTTTATAGACATCAAATAACAGCATTATAACTGGAAGAGTTGTTGCATCCATGGACGTAAGTTTATCACAGATTTGGCTTTCCTGGCAGGCATTTCAACGTGGGAAAAAAAGAACTACGGAAATGGATATTTTTACTTATAATCTTGAGGAAAATCTTTCACAAGTACACCATGATTTAGTAACAGGCACCTACAAACATGGATTATATCGAACATTTCAAGTTACTGATAAGAAAAAAAGAACCATTTCAGTAGCTCCAATTCTGGACAGGATTGTTCATAGATTAGTAAACGAATACTTGACCGCTCTTTTTGATAAATCTTTTATCTACGATGTGTGGTCATGTCGCAAAGGAAAAGGACTTTTGAGAGCAATTGAACGAACACAATATTTATTAGGAAAATATCGATACGGGTATGTTTGGAGGTCTGATATAACTAAATTTTTTGATACAGTAGATCATAAAATACTGAAAAATACAGTAAGAAGAAAGGTATTTGATCGCGGTGCATTAAAAATAATAGACAGGATTGTTGATAGTTACTATGTCAAGGAAAAAGGTACCGGGATGCCAATCGGTAATCTTACCAGCCAGATTTTTGCCAATATTTATCTTAACGAACTAGATCGATTTGTTGAACATACGGTAAAACCTTTAGGGTACCTTCGATATGGGGACGATTTTTTAGTGGTGGCAGAGAATAGTCAAATTGCTAAAGAATATGAGATTCTGATAACTTTTTTTATCAATAATATTTTGAAACTTACGATAAATAATAAAAATAGCTTGATTATTCCAGTAGCAAGTGGGTTACATTTTTTAGGCTGTGATATATATCCGAATATGCGGAGATTGCAAAAACGGCTACGGAAAAGAATACTAACGTATCTTAATTTGGAAAACAGTGGAAGCTATCGAGGATTGGTTACAAAGCACAATGATACAAGTATGAAAAATTTGATTGACTGGATGTTGGTGGAAAAAGTAGGGTATTGACAAATGAAAAAGTAATACTTATAATGAAAGTATTACCAATTTCAAATAAATAATACGTATGCAATATCAAGCAACAGTAACTCAAAAAGGACAGATAACTCTACCACAAGCGTTGAGAGACAAATTAGGAATTAAAAAATATGGGAAGGTTAAATTTGATTTAAAAAAGGATCATTTAAAGGTTAGTCCTGTTGGAGACTTTCTCTCATATGCTGGTAAATTTCCCATAACAAGAGGTAAGTCAGTACTAGAAGCTCGTGAAGCATTCGAAAAAAGGTATAAACGGGTATGAAATATCTTATTGATACCAATATCTTTCTAAGGATCCTAACTAGAGACAATGAAAAATCATTTAAGGAATGTGTAGAACTAATAGAAGCAATAAAATCAGGAATAGTTGATGCAATAACAACAACAATGGTTGTTGCAGAAGTTGTTTGGACTTTAGAGTCATTTTACAGAGTCAATAAAAGTGAAGTTGTTACAGTTGTTCGAGACATGGTAACAACTAATGGACTTAAGGTTATCGATGGTTATGGAACTATAGAGGCCTTAGATTTATACAATACCAACAATATCAAATTTGTAGATTGCTTACTTGCCTCAATTCCCCAGGTTCAGAAAAAAGAATGGGCAATTATTTCGTACGATAAGGAATTTGATAAGTTGAAAATCATCCGAAAAGAGCCAGGAGATGTTATTTAAGTTCGGAAAGCTTTTGTAAAAGTTCCTTTTTCTCATTCTTTACCTCTTCACCCACAACCTCATCAAACAGTTTCTGGAGAATTTCGCCGATTTTCGGGCTAGGTTTGAGACCGAGCGTTTTCATCACATCGTTTCCGTCAATTTTGAGGTCTTTTACCGAAAATGGTTCGTGTTGCACCTCTTCAAGTCGTTTTTTGAAAAGCTCGGTTCTCCACGACGTTAACTTTGCCCCGCTTCCCAACCGGTCTGCAACGCGCAAATCAAGCGCGTCGTACATATATTCTTTTCCAACATTTCGAATAAACCGGCGAATCGCGCTATCTGTTTGATTTTCAGAAACCGTGAACATATGGAACCGAACAAGCGTAACTAATTTTTCCCGATCTTTTTTGGAAAGACGCAGACGATCTGCGATTTCGCGCGCCATTTTTGCACCAACGATTTCATGATTGTAAAAAGTAATCATTTGAGTTGTTTCATCTTTTCGAAATGTGGGAGTTTTTCCAATATCATGCAGAAGTGTTGCAAAACGAGTTATTGTATCGCTTGATGGACAAAGTCGAAGCGCTTCCACCAAATGTGTACCAACGTCAACGGTATGATGTCTGCCCGGGCTGACCTGATCAACACCAAAACATGCTTCAACTTCGGGGAGGACGTGTTTGAGGAGTCCAGTATCTCTCAAAAGAAAAATTCCGTCTGACCCGCGGGTTGATGCAATAATTTTAAAAAGTTCGTCCCGAATTCGTTCTTGCGAGATTTTAAGTATTAGTTCAGCATTTTTTTTGATCGAAGTCATTGTCGCGTCCTCAATAGTAAATCCAAGTTGAGTAGCAATACGGACTGCGCGAAGGAGCCGAAGCGCATCTTCGTTAAATCGCTTATCAGCGTCACCGACCGCTTTTACAATCTTTTTCTCAATGTCTCCCTGTCCATCATATGGATCGATGACTTTTTTCCTATCGTAGGCAATAGCATTGATCGTAAAATCACGCCGAGCCAGATCCTCCTCAATCGTTTTTGCCCATTCAATTTTTCCCGGATGGCGAAGGTCAGCATAATCGCTTTCTTTTCGATAAGGTGTAATTTCAAAAAGAAAACTCTCTTTTTTTACTGTTACTGTTCCATAATCATTGTTATAAAAATGATCAGGGAATAATTTTTGAATTTCTTCCACGCCCGCACTGGTCGTAAAATCCCAGTTTGTTATTTCTTTTCCTAAAATAAGATCTCGTACAGCCCCGCCAACCACGTACACCTCGAACCCGTTTTTTTCAAAGGTTTCAATAAAATCCTGAACAATCTTTGGTAAGACAAGTGGTGATTTCATACGGATTATTGTACTATAATAGATTCCCGCATTCGCGAGAATGACAATAAATAATATGAAGCTTGATATTAAGCGTACGATCACTGAAAAACTCACACCCAAAGAAATTATTTCGTATATTCTTGCCGACCGGGGTCTTGATACAGATGTTGATTTCTTTTCACCTCCTCATCCAAAAACAATTGAGTTTGCTTCCTTTTTCAAAAGACGTGAGTTTAAGAAAAATCTCGCTACATCACTCAAAATACTTGAAGAAGTTAAAAAACAAAATAAAAAAATCGTCGTTTATTGCGATTATGATGCTGATGGAATAACAGGTGGCGCAATTCTGTGGGAAACACTTCACCTTTTGGGATTTGATGCCACAGCCCACGTTCCTGATCGGCGTACTGAAGGGTACGGGTTTTCAAAAGTTGGGCTCGACCTTGTTCGCGAAAAGTATGATCCCGGCCTAATTATCAGCGTCGACCACGGGATTATGGGACATACGCAGATTGACTATGCGAAAAGTTTGGGAATTCCAGTCATTATCACTGATCATCATTCAAAAGCCGATGAAGATCCAAAAAGCGCACTTGCAATCTTTCATACAGATAAGCTTTCCGGAAGTGGAGTAGCATATTTTTTCGCGCGAGAGCTTTTTGAGAATCTTAAGCCCCTAACTACTAACTACCAACTACTATCTACTAATTTTGACGGTGATTATCTAGCATTCGCAACAATTGGAATTATTGCAGATCTAGTACCTCTTATGGGCCCCGCCCGCGCGGTTGTTTTTCATGGACTGAAAGCACTTTCAAAAACTAAGCGAATTGGACTCACTCATTTACTTCTAGATGCTGGAATTGCGGGACAAGAAATCAGTCCGTATGAAGTTGGTTTCGTAATTGCTCCTCGAATTAATGCATTTGGACGTCTAGAACAAGCTGTCGATGCGCTCCGACTTCTATGTACTTCCCAAGAACTCCGAGCGGCCGCTCTTGCCAAAAAATCTGGGGAGGTGAATCGAACCCGTCAGCAAATGGTGGAGGGCGCGGTTGAGGAAGCGATAGAGCTTGTTAATACAAAACAAAAAATTATAGTAGTAACTAGTCATAGTTGGAATGAAGGAATAATTGGGCTTATTGCATCAAAATTGGTAGAAAAGTTTGCACGGCCGGCAATCGTCATTACCATCTCTGACGGACAATCTAAAGCTTCTGCTCGCTCGATTTCCGGATTTAACATCACCACTTTTCTGCGCGAATTCTCCGATCAACTTTTAAGTGTTGGAGGACATGCGGCGGCGGCTGGATTTAGTATGCCGAGTGAAAATGTGAAAACTCTACAATCGCTCATCGAAGATCGGGGAGCGCAACTCCTCACCGATGAACAACTTGTCAAGACAACCATTGTCGATCTCGCCATTCCATTCGAATCGAACACGCTCGCACTTGCGCATGAAATTGAAAAATGTGCGCCATTTGGAATTGGAAATCCTGCCCCGACCTTTTTCACGCAAGGTCAAATACTCGATGTACAACGCATAGGAAAAACCAAGGATCACCTCAAACTCTATTTAACCGGTGAAAAAAGTCTTCCGGTAGAATTTGTTTTTTTTGGAGAAGGCGCGCGGGAAGAAAATCTCAAAAAAGGAGATATGGTTGAGGTTGTGTACAAGCTTGAAATCGATCGGTGGGGAGGGAGGGAGAAGCTGAAAGGAATGGGAAAAGTTTTGGTATAATGAGGGCGCATGAAAAAACTTTTTATAGAAGAAATTGTAAGTAAAGTTGGAGATGAGGTGCAAGTTTGTGGTTGGGTCAATACAATTCGGGATCATAAAAAAGTAGTCTTCGTCGATCTTCGAGATCGAAGTGGGATTGTGCAGATCGTTGGTGAATCCTCACTTTCCTCCCTTGCTCCCGAAGACGTTGTATGTATCACCGGAGTTGTCAAAGAGCGACCGGCGCATATGATCAACGAGAAAGTGAAAACAGGAAAAATAGAGATAGAATGCGCCGAATATAAAGTTCTCTCGAAAGCCCAAACGCTTCCGTTTGATTTTGGAAAAGAAGAGCTTGATGTAACGTTGCCAGTCTTACTTGATTATCGTGCGCTAACCTTGCGCCATCCAAAAGTTCGCTCAATTTTCCTCGTCCAAGAAGCAGTTATGGCTGGATTTCGCAAAGCCGCCCAAGAGCTTGGTTGCGTTGAAGTATTTGTTCCCACAATCTCTTTTTCCTCAACGGAAGGTGGAGCTGAAGTATTTAATGTAGATTATTACGATTACAAGGCATTTCTTATCCAAAGTCCCCAACTATACAAACAAATTATGGTCCCTGTTTTTGAACGAGTGTATCTAATTTCTCATGCATATCGAGCAGAACCCTCAATGACAACTCGCCATCTTTCGGAAGCAACACAACTTGATTGTGAATTTGGATTTATTGAATTTGATGAACTTTTAGATGCGCTTGAAGAAGTAGGAAAGAAAACGCTCGAACATGTTTCCAAAATGCATCCAGAAATCTTTGAACAGTTTAATGTTGTTCCTCCAAAACTAAGTGCGAAAGTACCTCGTCTTACACTACGAGAAGCACAAGAAATTATTTTTAAACGAACAGGTCGTGATAATCGTCATGAGCCTGATCTTGAACCTGAAGATGAAAAAGAAATTTCAATTTGGGCACTTGAGACGCATGCTTCAGACCTTGTTACCATTACGCACTTTCCTACAGAAAAGCGAGCATTTTATTCAAAACCAAATCCCAAAGATCCTACATACTCGTTAAGTTATGATTTACTTTTCCGAGGAATAGAAATACTAAGTGGAAGTCAACGAATTGATGATTATCAAGAGCTTGTCGATATTCTTAAAAAGAAGGGAATGAATCCTGACGATTTTCATATGTATCTACAAGCATTTAAATATGGAATGCCTCCACATGGTGGATTTTCTTTTGGGCTTGAACGAATAACAATGAAATTACTCAATTTAAGTAATGTTCGAGAAGCCTCTCTTTTCCCTCGAGATATGGAACGGGTAGACGTACATTTACCGACATTTAACCATGGACACAGCAGAAAAGAAAAAAAGTAGTAAGACTCCTACAAAAATTTATTTCAGACATATCTTCTTAATCGCTCTATTTGCAACACTCTTCTTTTTTTATATGGGAGATGGATACTATTCTCATTTTTTTAGCTATAATCGAGGCCTTTTTGCCGCAACAGAAAAAATTGCAAAGCTCAAAATGCCGCCAATTCCATTTGTAAAAAATGCAGGAAGTAAACCAATTATTACAGCCCAAGGCGCCTATATCGTCGATACTGATTCAGCTACTCCGGTATTTAGTAAGAATGAACATGTGCGTTTTTTCCCGGCTTCAACTGCAAAAATAATGACCGCACTTGTTGCGCTTGATGTGTATAAACCAACACAAGTATTGACGGTTAGTCATGTCATTACGGAAGGCCAAGTTGTGGGAGTTGTTCCCGGCGAGCGGATTCGTGTGCAAGAGCTCTTGTATGGACTTCTTGTTCACTCCGGGAATGATGTAGCATTTGTTATTGCAGACAATTATTCTGGGGGAAGAAGTGCATTTGTAGCGCGTATGAATGAAAAAGCTCAAGCAATAGGCATGAAAGACACACATTTTGAAAATTCAGCAGGGCTTGATAATAATAACCAGTACACTACCCCGTTTGACTTATCACTTGCTGGTCGAAAACTTTTGCAAAACGAACTTCTCTCAACAATTGTCTCAACTCCGAACATCACGATTTCAGATGTCGACTTTATTCATTTTCATCATCTGACAAATGTAAATAAGTTACTTGGTAAAATTGCTGGAATTGGAGGGCTCAAAACGGGGTATACAGAAGAAGCGGGGGAAAACCTCGTCACCTTTTACAAACATGATGGTCACGAATTCTTAATCGTTATCATGAAAAGCGCTGATAGATTTGCAGATACGGAGATGATTGTAAATTGGATTACGCAGGCGGTGGGATATCTCTCTCTTTAATTCTTAACGGCCGACACATAAGCGACGAAATTATTTTCTCCTAAAAAGACATACAGTGGTTGTAAATATGATTCGTAGACATCGGTTTCATAGTATGCAAGAAACATTTTCTTAATTGTTATCGGATAGCTTCCTCCACCAGGCGTCACAATTGTACCTTTGTTGGCTAGAAACTGCGCCCATGCTTCATCCCCAGTTTTAAGCGGATAAACACCGGTATTTGTATCGTCAGTCTCAAAGAAATGCATTTGTGCTTTTATTATCTTGGGAGAGACTATGTCAAGCGTCATCACCACATAGTTTTCAGATGTATAATATTTTGGACTCACAACTGGATACGTTTGTTCACCGTTTTGAATATCTGCTCGGAAAAAATCAACTTCCACAACATTTGCCAATTTAGGATTTGTCACTACGTCAAGTCCTTTTGTTTCCGAGTTGTAATGCATATACGTGATATTTTGGGTTCCCAGTGAAAGTTGATTTGGATACTTTCCAAGGAGTCGGAAAAAATCAGCGGCTCGTTCTTTAACTGTTGTTTCGTCGATTGCTGATGGACGTAAAAAAAGTTCGGGGTGATTTTCGTACGCATATTTATATTCAAAGTTAAAGTAAGAAATATCGATCGTAATCTTTTGCAAGGAGTCTTCAAATATTGCATGTGTTCCATCTAGAAAATATGAGACGTTTTTTGTATTAAATCCTGCATTTTTAGCCATAGAATATATTTTTTGTGCGTATCCAAATTTTGTCGCAATGGGGGGAATAAAATAGACTTTCGCCTCATCTGTTGCAGTTGTTGGCCTACCCTCAATATTGTCGAGTGCAAATGTAGCTCCCGCCGGATACCCAATTTTATGGTTGAAGATAGGAGGTGCAAGTGCACCAAACTGTTTATTAATTGTTGATGGAGTCGTCACGGTCTTCTTTACCGAAAAAAATACTCGTGTAATCCCAAAAATACCAATAAAAATGAGAACTCCGATAATAACAAATGGAGCTACTTTACGAAAATAATATGAAAGAAGTGACAAACTCATAACAATTTAACAATTTAGCAATTTTCTATTCCTCCTTCGTCTTTCAGTCTACGCTAAAATCGTGTTATAATTCAACTTGATTATGGTACGCACGAGAATTCCCCCGTCACCAACGGGAAATGACCTACATATTGGCAATTTATATACGGCGCTTATTAACTGGGCATACGCTAAAAAAAATAACGGAAAATTTATTGTCCGAATTGAAGATACCGATAGAGCTAGATTGGTAGAAGGAGCTGCGCAGCAGATTCTTAAAACGCTTCATGCATTTGGACTTGATCCAGACGAAGACATGATAAAAGGTGGTCCCTATGGACCGTATATTCAATCAGAACGACTTGAGTTGTATAAAAAATATGCACTGCAACTCGTTTCGCAAGGGGATGCGTATTATTGTTTCTGTACACAAGAGAGACTGGAGGAAGTTCGACAAATTGCTATTACAGAAAAAAAACAGCCCAAATATGATCGACACTGTTTACATTTATCTGCAGAAGAAATTTCAGAGAAATTAGAAAAAAAAATTCCTCATGTAATTCGACTACATATTCCTGAAGGGAAAACTTCATATACCGATCTTATTCGCGGAACCATTACAATCGAAAATGAAACACTTGATGATCAGGTACTTTTAAAATCAGATGGATTTCCAACGTACCATTTAGGGGTTGTGGTGGATGATCATTTAATGGAAATCTCGCACGTGATTCGTGCGGAAGAATGGATGGCGTCGGTTCCCAAACATGTACTTTTGTATGATTTTCTTAAGTGGGAGCTGCCTGTTTTTGCACATGTTCCTCTCCTTCGTACCCCCGAAAAAGGAAAAATTTCTAAACGAAAAGGAGCTGTGTGGGTTTCGTGGTATTTAGAGGAAGGGTATTTGAAAGAAGCGATACTTAATTATCTGGCCCTTATGGCATGGAGTCATCCGGATCAAAAAGAAATTTTCTCGTTGGATGAATATATACAGGTTTTTGATTTGAAAGACATTAATCCATCAGCACCAATTTTTGATGTAGTAAAGCTAACTTGGATGAACGGGGAATATATTCGGAAAATGGAAAAAGGGAAATTGAAAGAGGAAATATATAAATTCTTTGGCGACAAGTATCCAGAAGATTTAATTGAGAGAACACTTCCGCTTATTCAAGAACGAATAAAAACATTAAAAGAATATGATGAATATGCTCATTTTTTTCTTGAAGCACCAAAAGAATACGAAATTGAAATCTCAAAATATAAAGAATTATTTGAGAAGACATCAAGCGCTCTTACTGAAGTCTCTGATTGGAAAGCAGAAAAGATAGGTGAAGTAATGCAAAAAGTAGCACTTGACCTGGGCATAAAAAACAGCGAATACTTTATGGCGATGAGAGTAGCGATAACGGGAAAAAAAATCTCTCCACCATTAAATGAGTCGATGGAGATTCTAGGGAAAGAAGAAACCCTCTCCCGATTAAGAATGATTATCTAACAACCTGATGACCAATGTCTGTGCGATAAAACATTCCGTCAAAGTGAATTCCGCGTGGTCCAATAGCAGCATATGCGCGATGAATTGCCTCCTTCACTGTTCTACCGTATGCATTTATTCCTAAAACCCTTCCACCGCTTACAACATAATCTCCGTCAACTTTAGATGTGCCTGCATGAAAAACGGTTATATTTGGATCTTCAACTTGATCTAGTCCATAAATGACTTGACCAGTTTCTGGTGTATCAGGATATCCTTCTGATGCTAAGACAACACACGCTGCCGCACCATTTCGAAATCTTACTTGTTGTCGCCGTAGTCCATTGCCCATACACGCAAGCATTACAGGAGCTAGTTCTGAGCTCATGAGTGTAAGTAATGGCTGTGCTTCCGGATCTCCAAATCGTGCATTATATTCCAAAACCTGTGGACCCTGATCGGTCATCATTCCGCCAACATATAAAACTCCTTTGTATGGTGTCCCGTCTTCTCTCATACCATCAACAGTTTTTTGCAGAATTGTTGATGTAAATGTATCGATATCTTCAGCTGACATAAATGGCGCAGGTGCATATGCTCCCATTCCTCCGGTATTGGGACCTATGTCATGATCGAATGCTCGTTTATGATCTTGGGATGGAAGAAGTGGGACTATATGTGTTCCGTCGGTAAAAGCAAACATGGATACTTCTCGTCCAGTTAGGCGTTCCTGGAAAAGAAGTGGTTTATGGGCGGTTCGATCATTTTTATGCATCATCTCATATACAGAATTCGTTGCTTCTACAGTACTTGAAGGAAGATGTACCCCTTTTCCGAGTGCTAGTCCATCTGCTTTAATGACGTATGAGGAAGCATCATGCGATTGAACATATTGAATTGCTTGAGAAAGTGATCTTGCAACAAAGAATCTTGGTTGTTGAATCCCATGACGTTCATTAAATTCGGCAGCGAACACTTTACTACCTTCCAGCCGTGCAGCAGCTGCCGTAGGTGCAAAAACCGGAACATGAGCTTCTCGTAATGCATCACCAAGCCCGTCAACAATAGGTTGGTCTGGACCCACTACAGTAAATGCATCATTGTCACGTGCGAAATCTGTTATAGAATCAAAATCGTCGACCCCAATATCAAGATTAGTACCAATGTCAGATGTTCCGCCGTTACCCGGAGCAAAAAAAAGGTTGGTACCAGGATTGTCTTTAGCAAGCTTATCGCCAAGTGCATGTTCCCTACCGCCTTTTCCAACAACTAAAATATTTTCGATGTATGTCATTGATTATCCATTAGGAAAAATTTGTATTGCTAATGCTTTTGCATCATTTAAAGTCATCTCATGCTCAGCTGGTACAAGTGGGGTTTCTCGTCTGTAGCCTTCAACATCGCCTGATCCAAACATGTTTAGTGTGGCAATAACATTTTCATGTTCGAGAGGCAAAAGTTGTGGTTGAAGACTAGTATAATGACCCCAGAGCCCGACACCAATACTAGCCATAGCCATTGGTCTATCAAGTTGTGGAATATCTAGTCGAGCAACACGAATAAGATCTCCTTCGTCGTATCGAGGGGTTACAAAATGAGTTGTGGCCTCAGTCCAAGACTCATCAGTTCCAGTAGCCCAAACATACGCTAGTCGAGCTGCTAAAACTCTTGCTCCATACATACCTTTACCACCAAAATCCATTCCTCTACCAGGGTCAAGCGGGCCAGGATGTTGATTGATGATACGTCCCGCATACTCTTCGACAATGGGATCGGGAGTTAGTGGCATCCAACCATTTTGTGAAATCAAATCAACGTCAAGTTTTTGCAGGAGCTCTAGTAATTTATCACCAAAAGCCTCTTTGGGCAAGGCTCGATCTCTTTCAACAACATGAGTTTCGATTCCTAAAGCTCTCGCTTTTTCTAGGCCACCAGCTGTCGGCGAACTAGCAATAACAGCTACAGGAACTATTCCTCTGAGCTCTCCGCTTTGGCACGCTTCAATAACTGCTTGTGCGGTAGATCCTCCACCTGACATAAGAAGAGCGG
>Ga0209541_10000182_pt1 | contig 117494 bp, 149 predicted proteins | sample RifCSPlowO2_01_FD_184027 | JGI IMG/M metagenome (GOLD analysis project Ga0209541, IMG submission 184027) | Groundwater microbial communities from Rifle, Colorado - Rifle CSP2_plank lowO2_0.1 (SPAdes) (version 2) | ecosystem: Environmental > Aquatic > Deep subsurface > Groundwater | place... | reverse complement strand
CCGAGTGTACAAACAGTTCAAGCAGCTTGTAGTTGCATTTGAAACTGCTATTAAAGGACGTAAATTTAACTACCAATTTTGATAGTTTGTTTTGGGAGAGCTATAGATTTCAGAACTACCACAAACAGGCAAAATTTCTTTGGGTGGTGTAACTTTATAAGGAACTGCCTCGTTTCCACATGCGCATGGAAGAGGTTTACCACAAGACCAACAAGTTACTTTTTCCATATCGACCATATTAGGGGATTTTAACAAATAACGTAAGTAATTTCAACTATAGGATAGTTTAGGTGTCCCTATTGTGTATAGAATTTAGGTTTGTTATAATTTCAACTTACATGGAGGTGATTTTTGTCTAGCCTCTAAAGTTTAGCCAGGAAGTGCCGGATAGGTGCCTCTGGGCGCCTTTTTTTGTGTTACAAATTATGTTAAATAAGATTTTTGGAATAAAACTAAAAATGGCCCAAACATTCACTGAAGGCGTTAGAATTCCTGTGACCAGAATTTTGGTGAATCCGTGTATCGTTACCCAAATTAAAATTCCCGAAAAGCAGGGATTTTGGGCGATGCAAGTCGGAATCGGAGAAAGGAAGCTTAAAAACACTTCTAAACCTCTTCAGGGCCACCTCAAAAAACTAATTTCCAACAATAATTTTCCAAGACATTTAGCTGAAATCAAGTTTGGAGAAGAACCCAGAAAAACTAGTAATGAACCATTTAAGGTTGGAGATAAAATAACGGCTTCCGACGTTTTTGCTGTTGGAGATAAGGTCATGATCACGGGTGTTTCAAAAGGGAAAGGTTTTGCAGGAGTTGTCAAAAGGTATCATTTCAGAGGCGGATCCCGGACACATGGGCAGTCAGACAGGGAGCGAGCTCCCGGTTCAATAGGCCAAACAACTACCCCGGGAAGAATATTTAAAGGTAAAAAAATGGGAGGAAGAATGGGGCATAATAAAATATCGGTCAAGAATTTAGAAGTAATAAGTATAGACGCGATCAAAAATGAAATGAGCGTATCAGGAGCAATTCCAGGACCGAGCGGGACTTTGATAGCAATTACAAAATGATAAAAGTTGATTCTTACAACAAAGAAGGCGTGAAGGGTGAAAAAATAGCTTTACCAACGAATTTTGGAGGAGAAGTTAATCTAAATCTTATTGCCCAGGTAACCCACATTTTAAATTCCAGGACGCATAAGGGAACATCAAAAGTAAAAACCAGGGCCCAGGTGGATCGAACCAAAAAGAAAGTTTACAGGCAGAAAGGTACTGGGTCTGCAAGACACGGTGCACGCTCGGCTCCAATTTATGTTGGTGGTGGGGTTGCTCACGGCCCCAAAGGAGTTAAGAGACAATTGAGTTTAGCTTCAAAAATGAACAAAAAGGCTCTTAGTCAAGCGATAGTACTAATAGCTAAGCAAGGTAAAATTTTGGCTGTTGACTCATTTCCTTCCTTCAAAAAAACTAAAGAGGTTTTTCTCTTTCTAAAAAACATTGGGCTTGAAGGGAAAAGAATATTACTGGTTATAAATAAAAAGAACGATGAGTTGGCTTCGGTTTCTAAAAATATTGACGGAGTTAAAGTTATGTTATTTAAGAACCTAAGCGTATTAGATGTTTTATCCGGAAGAACTCTTTTATTTGATCAAGAGATATTTAAACCAACAGATAAGAAAACGAAATGAAAGTAAAACCTATATTAACAGAAAAAAGTTTAGGGCTAGCAAAAAAGGGATGGTATACTTTCCAAGTTTTGCCAGGTTTTTCAAAAAATGAAATAAAGTGCGCCATAGAAAATATTTTCCAAGTACATGTTATTAAAATTCGGACACTTAAATATAAAAAGCTTATTAAAAAAGATTATCGTGGAAGGGTGAAAAAGATTAAAGGCTATAAGCGAGCTTTCGTTAAGTTAGCAGAGAAAGAAAAGATCGATCTTTTTGAAGAAGGAGGTAAAAAGAAGAAATGAAAAATTTAATGGCAATTTTGTCTAAAAAATCGGGTCGGTCTAAAGGGCGTGTTACAGTTCGCCATCAAGGTGGAAGGCAAAAAAGATATCTTAGGATGATTGATTTTAAGAGAGACAAGAAAGATATAAGCGCTCGCGTTGAAGCAATAGAATATGATCCTAATCGGACGGCATCTATCGCGAGAGTTTTGTATTCTGATGGTGAAAGGCGCTATACTTTGGCACCATTTGGACTTAAGGAGGGAGATTTTGTTACTTCGGGGAAAAATTCAGCCCTTACGTCTGGAAACTCTCTGCCCTTATCGCTTATTCCGGTTGGAACAGTTATTCACAACATAGAGATAAATCCTGGAAAAGGTGGACAGCTGGTAAAGGGGGCAGGTTCTGCCGCTACCATTTTTGGCAGGGAAGAGGGCGCAATTCTGATTAAGCTGCCATCGGGGCAGATTAAAAGGTTTAAACCAGATTGTTATGCAACAATAGGTCAAGTTGGGAATCCAGAAAAAAAATCAAAAAATGTAAAAAAAGCCGGAATCAAAAGAAGATTGGGAATTAGGCCGACAGTTCGGGGTACGGCACAAAATCCAAGATCTCACCCTCATGGTGGCGGAGAAGGAAGAAGCGGGGTTGGTATGAAATACCCTAAAACTCCTTGGGGTAAACCGGCGGTTGGTAAAACCAGAAAGAAGCGAAAATACTCAGACAAACTTATAATGAAAGGAATTCGGTTATGAGCAGAAGTTCTAAAAAAGGACCATTTGTCGATGAAAGAGTTTTGGCAAAGGTCAAAAAAGGGTTGGGAATTAAAGAATCTCCTATAAAGACTTGGGCGAGAAATTGTCAAATCCCACCCGATTTTGTCGGCTTATATTTCCAGGTTCATAATGGTAGGATTTTTATCGATGTTTTTGTAACAGAGGATATGGTAGGCCATAGGCTTGGAGAATTTGCACCAACCCGAACATTTCGAGGCCACGGCCAAGTTGTTAAACGAATGCTTGAAAAAACATAAACCCATGAAAGTAATTGCAACTCAAAAATTCTATAGAATGTCGCCCAAAAAATTAAGAATTGTAGCTGATGTGGCCAAAAAGCTTACCCCACTAAAAGCCTTGGATGTATTACCTTTTATAGACAAACACGCATCATCTCCTTTAATAAAAGTTATAAAAACGGCAATTGGGAATGCAAAAGTGAGAAATTTATCGGCAGGAGGCCTTGAATTTAGTGAAATCCAAATAGGTGAAGGGCCGAGACTTAAAAGAGGAAGGCCGGTTTCAAGAGGAAGGTGGCACCCATTTAAGCGTAGGACAAGCCACATAAGGGTCATATTGGAGGCGAAAAATGGGACAAAAAATTAATCCGTTTGGTTTTAGGATAGGTTCATACACAACCTGGCAGTCTCGCTGGTTTTTTGACGACCCTAAAAAGTATAGAGAATATTTACTTGAAGACATAAAAATAAGAAGAATGTTAATGAATCGCCTGAAGGTTGCTGGTATCACCGGTGTCGAAATAGAAAGACTTCCCAAAAGTATGACTATAACTTTAAATGTATCCAGACCCGGAGTTGTCATAGGTCGAGGCGGGTCAGGAATAGAGGATGTTAAAAAGATGATTTTAAGTGTCATTGGTAAAATGGATAAAAACGTAAAAATTGATTTGCCGGTAGTCGAAGTTAAAATTCCCGAGCTTTCCGCTCAGCTGGTCGCGGAAAGGATCGGACAAGAACTGGAAAGACGTGTTCCACAAAGAAGGGTAGTGTCCCGGGCTATGGAACGTGTTATGCAAGCAGGTGGATTAGGAATAAAGGTTGTTTTAAGCGGTCGAATAGGCGGGGCCGAGATTGCAAGAAAAGAACAATATCATATGGGATCGGTCCCAACCCAAACGTTGAGAGAAAATATTGACTATGTGCAGGTACCCGCTCTTTTGAAAAGAGGTTATGTGGGAGTAAAAGTTTGGATTCATAAGAAAGAGGAGCAATAAGACATGTTACAACCTAAAAGATCAAAGTTTAGAAAAAGTTTTAGAGGTAGAAGAAAAGGAGTAGCAGCACGGGGCTCTGATTTGGCTTTCGGAGAATTTGGGCTAAAATCCTTAGGAGTGTCTTGGGTTTCTGCAAAGGAAATTGAAGCAGCAAGGCGTGCTATTACTCATCAATTGAGACGCGGCGGTCGTGTCTGGATCAGAATTTTTCCTGACAAGCCTGTAACGGCTAGGGCAGCTGGACACAGGATGGGAGGCGGTAAAGGAGAGATTGATAGGTATGTTGCCGTTGTCAAGCCGGGGAGAATTTTGTTCGAGGTAGCGGGAGCGGATGAAAAAATAGTTAGCGAGGCGTTTTCAAGAGCATCAGCCAAGCTTTCTGTTAAAACAAAGTTTGTAAAAAGGGAGGCAATATGAAGGTAAAAGACTTAAGAATTTCAAGACAAAAAACACTTGATGAATTGAAAAAAGTTGTTTTGACTAAAAAAAATGAGTTAGACCGTACTTTAGTTAAAAAAAATTCCGGCCAACAAAATCTTAAAATCTCTAAATTTTTGAAGCGTGACATAGCACAAATTTTGACTATAATACGAGAGAAAGAACTAAGTCCTAAAGAGGAACTAGTTTCGAGAAAGAAAGGCGCGAAATGAAAATTTTTAGCGGGGTAGTGATATCGACAAAGATGGCTAAAACAGCCGTTGTTAAAGTGAACAGAGTTTATATTCACCCAAAATACAAAAAGAGATTGGTAAGATCCAAAAAATTTCATGTTCATGATGAGGTGGGCGTGAATGTTGGTGATAAAGTACGCTTTGTTGAAGTAAAACCTGTTTCAAAAACTAAAAGATGGAAAATTGTTAAAGTCACATGATTCAACTAAGAAGCAGATTAATTCCGGCAGACAATTCGGGAGCAAGGTCACTTATGGCGATTGGGCTTCCGACAAAAATTGGGAAATTTGCGTCTCTTGGAGATGTAGTCAGCTGTGTCGTGGATGGAGCTATTCCCCAAAGTGCAGTAAGCGATAGTGAAAAAGTCAAGGTTGTTATAGTTAGAACCAAAAAAGAAAAGAGAAGAAAGGACGGCAGTTATGTGAGGTTTGATGATAATGCGGGAGTGGTAATAGATAAACAGGGATTACCCAGAGGAACCAGAATTTTAGGCCCAATTGCGAGAGAAGTCAAAGAAGCTGGTTTTACTAAAATAGCGTCGTTAGCAAGGGAGGTTGTATAAAAAAAGTTTATGTTAAAGTTTAAGATAGGAGATACCGTAAAAATAACCTCAGGTAAAGACAAAGGAAGAGAGGGGAAAATTGAAAAAATTTTTCCCAAAGTCGGGAAAGTGCTTGTGCCTGGAGTAAATATATTCAAGAAACATGTTAAAAAAGCAGTTTCTCGAGACGGTAAGGGCGGAATTTTTGAGATCTCAAGGCCTTTGACTTTTGCGTCTATAGGATTAATTTGCCCTAATTGTAAAAAATTAACAAGGGTCTCTTTTCGGGTTGATTCATTGGGAAAAGCAAGAGTCTGTTCAAAATGCAAAGTAGCAATCGAAAAAAATAAAAATGAGAAATAACCCTAAAATTATAAAGATTGTCGTAAATATGGGTATTGGAAACTTGGCTCGAGATAAAGACTCGTTGAATAAGGCAAGCCAGGAGCTAGCTCAAATTACAGGACAAAAACCCGCAGTTAGAAATGCGAGAATCTCTGTTGCGGGATTCAACTTAAGGAAAGGAATGCCTGTTGGTCTTATGATTACAATGAGAGGTAAGAAAGCTTATAATTTTTTAACCAAGGTAGCCAAAATAGTTCTTCCAAGACTGAGGGATTTTAAGGGAGTACGCAAGATTGGTTTTGATGCGAGTGGGAATTATACTCTGGGGATAGCTGACTATAGTGTATTTCCTGAAGTCGATGTTGCCAAATCGGATAAACAGAAAGGCTTGGAGATAACTATTGTAAATGATGCCGGTAACCCTGAAAAAGCAAAAGCATTACTTGAAAGTTTAGGTGTTCCTTTTGAAAAATAAATTATGGCAAGGAAAGCAAAGATCGTAAAGCAAGTGAAACTCAAATACAAAGTTCAATATAGGAACCGCTGCAGTATTTGTGGACGTTCTAGGGGATATATGGGGAGGTTCGGGCTATGTAGGCTTTGTTTTCGAGAAAGCTTCCATCGGGGTGAAATACCTGGTGTTAGAAAGGCAAGTTGGTAAATAATCGTATGGTTAATTACCCTATTGGGGACTTTTTAATCCGGATAAAAAATACTGCTCTGGCCGGAAAACGCGAGGTAAATATTCCGGCAACTAATTTAATCAGAGAAGTTGCTCGTTTATTGGAGAAAGAAGGTTTTTTGGAAAATGTATCTTACCAAAAAAGTAAACTTATGGCTAATGTTACTTATAAAAACAAAATGCCGGTCCTTTTGGGATTGAGACTCGTTTCAAAACCGGGTTTACGAATTTATACCAGTTGCAGCGAGCTTAAAAAACGCAAGGGGAGTGAAACACTTTTAATTTCGACTCCGAAAGGGGTTATGACTCAGAAAGAAGCAATTAAAAAAACTTTGGGGGGAGAGATAATTGCCGAAGTTTGGTAAAGAAGATCTATGAAAAAACAACTTTCAATTGAGATCCCAAAAGAAGTTCAAGTAACGGTTCAAGACCAAGTAGTTAAAGTTGTTGGGCCTTATGGTGAACTAACTCGAAAACTGCCATTACAGTTGGAAGTAAATGTTGGAGTAAAAGAGGTGTCGATTAAAAATAGGGGTAGTAATAAGGCAAGTTTAGCTAATGTCGGAACGATAAATGCTCATATTAAAAATATGTTTCATGGGGTAACTAGCGAATGGAAAAAGACTTTGGAGTTAGTCGGAGCGGGATATCGGGCGGAGGTAAAAGACGGTAGCTTGGTAATAAACATCGGTTTTTCCCATCCGGTTACCTTTTTAGCTCCTTCCGGAATTAAATTTAAGGTTGAAAAATCTCTGATCACTATAGAAGGTCCTGATATAGAAATCGTCGGTTTGCTTGCTGCCAGGATAAGAGCAATCAGGCCGCCGGATCCTTATAAAGGGAAAGGGATAAGATACCAAAACGAGATATTAAAGCTTAAGCCTGGTAAACAAGCGGCAAAGACAGAAGGAGCTAAATGAAGGCATTATGTTAAGTGAAAAAAGACTAAGGAGAAAAAAAAGAATAAAAGCAAAAGTCGTCGGTAGGTCCGAAAGACCGAGGCTTTCTGTTTTTCGGTCGACAAGGTTTATTTACGCGCAAGTTATCAATGACGAAAAAGGTATAACGTTAGTCTCTTACTCTGATAAAAACCTAGAGACAAAGTCTAAACTGAATAAAACCGATAAGGCGCGTCTCGTGGGTGAAAAAATTGGAGAACTTTGTCTTAAAGTTAAGATTAATTTTGTTACCTTTGATAGAAGCGGCTATAAATACCACGGCCGGGTTAAAGCTCTGGCTGAAGGTGCTAGAAAAGGGGGTCTGAAATTCTAATGTACAACAGGGGTTTGACAAATGAGTTCGAAGAGACTGTGGTGCAAATCAATAGGATCTCCAAAAAAACTAAAGGTGGTAATCAGGTCAGGTTTTCGGCATTGGTTGTCGTCGGGGATAAAAAGGGAAAAGTGGGCGTTGGGCTTTCAAAAGCGCAAGACGTGAGAAGCGCAATCGAAAAAGCAAACCAATTTGCAAAGCGGCATATGATAGAGGTCCCACTAAAGGGAACAACTATTCCTTACAGGATAAATCATAAATTTTCTGCCGCGAAAATTCTTTTAAAGCCAGCCCCGCCTGGTAGCGGAATTATTGCCGGAGGCCCGATTCGGATTGTCTTAATTTCTGCAGGAGTGAAAGATGCTGTCGGTAAAATTTTGGGAACAAAGAATAAAATTTCAAATGTTTATGCAACAATTACTGCATTAAGTAAACTTAAACTAATAAGTGAAAGAAAAGAGGAAAAAAATGAACAACATTAATTTACCGAAAGTAGTAATAAAACGGCCTAAAAGACTTGGGCGAGGTTACGGGAGTGGTAAAGGCGGGCACACTGTTGGACGTGGTCAAAAAGGACAGAAGTCAAGAAGAAATCTTGGAATTCTTTTTGAAGGAGTAAAAATTAAAAAATCGCTTCTTCGTAGGCTTCCCATTCAGCGGGGAAAGTCTAAATTTAAGTCAAAATTCAAAAAGCCCTTAATTATTAATATTGAACTTTTGAACTTGTTTGAAAATAACTTAGAAGTGACATTAGAAAGTCTTGCAAAAGCAAATATTGTTAAACTGGCCGAGGCGAAAAAATACGGAGTGAAAATTTTAGGTAACGGGAATTTAACTAAAAAGCTAAAGGTTTTTCTACCTACTTCAAAACCGGCCCGAGAAAAAATTCTAAAAGCAGGCGGTCAAATAATCTAAGTTTATGCTCAACGAGGTAATCCAATTTTTCTTTCGTTTAGTTAAACCCCGTGATATAAGACGAAAAATTTTAGTTACAGGGACTATTTTGGTAGTTTTCAGATTGGTAGCCCATATTCCTGCATCGGGAGTGGATAGAGGTGCCTTGGCAAGTCTTTTTGGTGGAAGTCCACTTTTGTCTCTTTTGGATGTTTTTTCAGGTGGGACGTTAGCCAATTTTTCGATCATGGCGCTCGGTCTCAATCCTTATATTAACGCGTCCATAATTTTACAGCTTCTTACTTTTGTAGTTCCTTCTTTGGAAGAGCTTTCAAAGGAGGGAGAATATGGGCAGGAGAAAATAAACCAATACACCCGTTTTTTGACCATTCCTCTAGCTTGTCTTCAGGCTTTCGGTATGTATTCCTTGTTGAAAGGACAGCATGTTATAGGTAATCTTTCCCTCTTATCGTTAGTTGCGTTGGTAGTAACTATGACGGCCGGAACAATGCTAGCTGTTTGGTTGGGCGAGCTTATAACAGAATATGGAATTACGAACGGAGTTTCGTTTCTTATTTTCGCCGGTATAGCGGGCAGACTTCCGGTTGCTATTGGGCAGTCAATAACCGTAGTTCAGTCATCAGATATCTTAAAAGTTGGAATTTTCGCACTCTTGGCGGTAGTCATAATTGGCCTGATTGTTTTGGTAAATGAGGCGACAAGACAAATTCCCATAAACTATGCCAGGCGGGGTGACAGAGTAAGCTTAGGTTCAGCTTCAAGCTATTTACCTTTAAGATTAAATACTGCCGGAGTAATACCAATCATATTTGCAGTTTCTTTGGTTTTAATGCCATCCTTAATCTCACAGTTTCTTTCCAATGCTTCGAATTCGCAAATAGCATTACTTGCTGGAAAAATTTCCCAGGTTTTTAACCCACAATCTTTAACTTATAATTTCGTTTATTTTGCTTTGGTTGTAGGATTTACCTATTTTTACACATCCATCGTTTTTAATCCGGAAAAGGTATCAGAGAATTTACAAAAAAATGGAGGGTTTATTCCGGGAATAAGACCTGGTAAAGAAACGTCAAAATATTTATCTTTTGTTTTAAGCAGAGTAACATTAGTTAGCGCCACATTTTTAGGATTTATTGCGATTTTGCCCTCATTTTTTAGCGGAACAACGGGTATTTCTACTTTAACTATAGGAGGCACCGGGGTTTTGATTGTAGTTTCGGTTATTCTTGAAGCTACCCGAGAACTTGAGGCTCAATTGGTAATGAGGAAATACGATAAATTTATATGAATATTTTGATCTTAGGTCCACAAGGTTCAGGGAAAGGAACACAGGCGAAGCTTTTATCCGAAAGCTTAAGACTTTTTTATTTTGAAGCCGGAGAGTTTTTGAGAGGGTTAGCCAAAAGTGATAAAAGAATAGACGCGATAGTCAATAAAAAAGGAGATATGGTTCCCGATGAGGAGATGTTTAATTATGTTGTAGACAATCTTGAGACAAAGATATTGGGCAGCGGTGTTCTTTTTGACGGATACCCAAGATCAATTAAACAATATGAATTATTGAAAAAATGGTTAAAAGCAAAGTCGCAAACGATTGATATTGTTTTTTTTCTTGATGTATCTGATAAGGAATCAATAAAAAGACTTTCTGCCAGGAGGATTTGTGAAAACTGTGAGAATGTATGCAATCTTATTACGAATCCTCCGTCCAAGGATGGAGTGTGTGATCGCTGTGGAGGGGCTCTTGTTCATAGAGAGGATGATAAACCCGAAGCAATAAAAGAGAGGCTTATGTTGTATAGAAAGTTTACTCAGCCACTTTTGGCGATTTTTAAAAAAGAAGGAATTTTGAATAAAATAGATGGAGAGCGGCCAATTGACGCTATCCAAGATGACCTATTTAAAACAGTTAGGAGGGTGCGATGAACAATATGGGTATTGATATAAAAAATTCTGACCAAGTGAAAATCATGGCTGAGGGTGGCAAGAAACTGGCACGCATTAAGAAAGAATTGGAAGCTTTCGTTAAACCTGGCATGAATGCTTTGGACGTGGAAAACTTGGTAACGCCTTTAATCGAAAAAGTTGGTGCCAGACCTTCTTTTAAAATGGTTCCTAATTATTTTTGGTCAACTTGTATAAACATAAACGATGGAATTGTACATGGAATCCCACACAAAAAACTTGTTTTTAGGCAAGGAGATATTGTAAGTATTGACCTGGGAATTTTTTATAAAGGTTATCATACGGATACCTCCGTTTCTTTTTTACTTGGGAATGATCCCAAAAAGCAAAATTTTTTAAAGGTTGGCGAGGAGGCTTTAGATAAAGCCATTGAGGTTACCCGTATCGGTAATAAAATAGGAGATATATCTAAAATTATTGAAAAGACCCTTGCTCAGTCCGGTTTTAATCCAATTAGAGATCTTGTAGGCCATGGAGTTGGCCGTAAGCTGCATGAGAGACCTTTTATTCCCTGTTTTGTTTCAGAAGGAGGAGATGAAAATGTGGAGATAAGAGAAGGTTTTGTTCTGGCGATTGAAGTAATGTACTGCCTGGGAAAGCCTAATTTGATTGTTGATAGCGACAGGTGGACAATACGCACAAAAGATGGTAAAATTTCAGGGCTTTTTGAAGACACTGTTGCTGTCACTAAAAAAGGTCCAGAAATACTAACAAATTAACAATGTCTAAAGACACTAGGAATGTAGTTATCGACGGAACTGTGCTTGAGGCTTTGCCCAATACAATGTTTATGGTTGAATTGACAGATGAAAGAAAAATTTTGACGACTTTAACAGGCAGAATGAGGAGAAACTTTATAAGAATTTTTCCTGGTGATAGAGTCAAAGTAGAAATGACACCGTATGATACCCAACGCGGAAGAATTGTCTATAAATATTAAAAGCTATGAAGGTAAGATCGTCTATTAAAAAAATTTGCAAAAATTGTAAAGTTGTAAAAAGAAAGGGAGTTCTTTACGTGATTTGCAAAAATCCGAAACATAAACAACGACAGGGATAAATATGAGAATTGCAGGAATTGATTTACAAGATAGTTTTAAGTTAGATTATGCTCTAACGCACATTCGTGGGATTGGTTGGTCGTTATCAAAAAAAATCTTATCTGATTTAAAAATACCAGACAAAAGGGTTTCAGAACTGACTCCTTCTGAAATAAGTAGTATAGCCTCAAAGATCGAGGAGCATCCGACAGAAGGAGATCTAGCGAGAAAAGTTGCCTCTGATATTCAAAGACTGAAAGTAATATCCTCTTATAGAGGAATTCGCCACAGTCGTGGTCTTCCTGTAAAAGGACAGAGGACCAAAAGTAACGCACGAACTAAAAGAGGCAAAAGAAAGACGGTCGGGGCATTCAAAAAAGAGGAGTTGGCAAAAAAACAGGTAGTAGCGCAAACCGAAACTGAGTCGAAAACAAAATAAAACATGGCAAAAGTTAGTGAGTTCGCAAAAGTTTATGTTTCAGCAAGTTTCAATAACACTCTGGTTACTGTAACTGATGAGACTGGTAAAACTCTTTGTTGGGGATCATCCGGGAGTGTGGGATTTAAAGGTACCAGAAAGGCAACTCCCTTTGCCGCAACAACTGCAGTTGACAAGGTTGTCAAGAAAGCCAAGGACGAGTTTGGGGTTAAAGAAGTTGAAGTTTATATTAAAGGGCCCGGTCCAGGGAGAGATGCCGCTCTAAGAGCAATCAAGAGTGCGGGGGTACGAATATCGCTTATTGCCGATGTTACTCCGGTTCCTCATGATGGGCCAAGAGCTAAAAAGAAAAGGAGAGGTTAAATATGGCTAAATATAACGGTCCAAAAGATAGATTGTCAAGACGCGAGGGTTTTGATCTATATGGCGCTGGTTCAAAACTAACTCGACTAATGGTCCCACCAGGTGTTCATGGACCGAAGGGAGTTACCAGAAAACCTTCGCAGTATGGAAGGCAATTGAGAGAAAAACAAAAAGTCAAAAGACTTTACGGGGTTTTAGAGTCTCAGTTTAGAAGATATGTAGGGGAGGCTTTAAAGACAAAAGGAAATACAGGAAATGTCCTGCTTTTTTCTCTGGAATCAAGGCTTGATAATGTAGTTTATAGACTGCATTTTGCAGAAAGCCGTCCTCAAGCAAGACAGATTGTTTCTCACAAGCATGTAGTGGTTAATGGTAAGAAGGTAAACATTCCTTCTTACAAAGTTAAGGTAGGCGATGTAGTGAATCTTTCGGGAAAAATAATGGAGTCAGCAAATTTCCAAAAGCTTTTGCAAGAAAAAAATTATATAATACCCGAGTGGCTGGAAAGAAAAGGGCCGGTCGGGAGAGTAACTAAAATGATTACGAGAGATGATATAAAAGAGCCTATTTCAGAACAGGATATCGTAGAATTTTATTCAAGATAAAGTTTAAAGGGGGTGAAACAAATGAATGAAGCAATTTTTGAAATAAAGGAAGAAGAAAAAAAGCAAGACTACTCTAAGTTTGTAATTTCGCCTCTTGCCAACGGCTATGGACATACGCTTGGAAATTCCCTAAGGCGCGTACTTTTAACAAGTTTACCAGGTTCGGCAATAACTAAAGTCAAAATTTCAGGAGTTAAACATCAGTTTTCAACTCTAAAGGGCATGAAGGAAGATGTTGTAGACTTTTTGCTCAGTTTAAAAAAAGTAAGACTTTCTGTAGGTGATGATAAACCGTTTAAACTTAGTTTGTCGGTTCAGGGACCAAAGGAGGTAAGAGCTGGTGATTTAAAAGTTCCGGCTAACGTAAAAATTGCCAATCCAGGTATCATCCTGGCAAATGTTGCTAAGGGCGCAAAGCTTGAGGTTGAACTAGAAGCCGAGAGCGGAGTTGGCTACTCGCTAGCTGAAGAAAGAATGACCAATAAGATTGGAGTTATTCCACTGGACGCTACATTCTCACCAATTCAGCGAGTCAACTTTAAAGTTGAAGAGACCCGTGTAGGCAGACTCACAAATTTTGATAAGCTCATCTTGGAAATTTGGACAGATTCAACAGTTTCCGCTAAGAATGCTTTGGTGGAAGCCTCTAAAATACTTGTCACCTATTTTGACCAAATAGTTTCTCCTAAGAAAGTTAAACACGAGGAAGAATTAAAACCCATTGATTCTCTTGGGGCGATGGGCAAGCTATCTGTTGAGGAAATCGGGCTTCCGACCAGGGTTGCCAATGCCTTAATTAAAGCCGGGTATGATACAGTGGAGACTTTAATTAATGTTAAAAGAGAAGATTTGGTTAATGTCCGTAATCTTGGAGAAAAGTCATTAAAGATAATTAAACTGGCTCTCTTGGAGAAAGGAGTTGAATTTAAAAATGCTTAAGATGGTTTTTGGACGTAAGTTTTCTCGGGATAGAGATTCAAGAGCTGCTCTTTTTAGGAGTTTAATAAGAGGCTTGGTTATTAATGGCAAAATCGTTACGACCAAAGCTAAGGCTAAAGCAGTACAGGGTGAGATAGACAAAATACTTACAACTGTTAGAAAGAATTCCGTCAACTCAAGACGACAGGTTTTGGCAAAGTTAGCCAACGATAGAGAGGTAACTCAAAAGCTTTTTACCGAGTATCATCTCGCCAGCCAAAAAAGATCGTCAGGATTTACGAGAATAGTTAATTTACCAGTAAGAAGGGGAGATTCTGCTCCGATGGTGAGACTTGAGTTTGTAGATCCACCGGAGATTAAGAAATCAACGAAATCGGCGAGACCAGCGAAATCAACTGCTCAGAAGTTAGCTAAATTTGTAAAAAATGAAAACGTTTCAGCCCAGAATAAAAGAGGTTAAAAGAAATTGGCATCTTATTGACGCCAAAGGTCAGATTCTCGGCCGTATGGCTTCAAATATTGCCTTGCTTTTAATGGGAAAGGGTAAGAAAGAGTTTGTGCCGCATCTTGATATGGGTGATTTTGTCGTTGTAATAAATGCACGAAAAATAATGTTGACCGGCAAAAAAGAAAAACAAAAAGTTTATTATCACCACTCGGGTTATCCAGGAGGATTTAAAGAAGTGAAACTGGCTACTTTGATGAAAACCCACCCTGAAAGAATTATTGAGTTTGCAGTTAAGGGCATGTTGCCAGATAATCGTCTTAAGAAGAAAAGATTAATTCGGCTTTATGTATTTGCAGATGAAAAAAATCCATATAAGGATAAGTTTTTGAGAGATAAATGAAACTAAAAAAACAAAATTATATTTACGCAGTTGGCCGTCGCCGAAGCGCTTCGGCTCGCGTCAGGCTTCATAAAGGTAACTTGGAAAATACGATAAATAGTCTTGTTATCGGAAAGTATTTTCCTGGAGAGGTAGCAAGAGTTATCTGGAGCAAGCCGTTTGAGTTGACCCAAACTTCAAATAAATATTATGTAACTGTCAAAGTTGTTGGCGGGGGAAAAAATGGGCAGTTAGAAGCAGTAGTTTTGGGAATTTCAAGAGCTTTAGCTCTGGTGAATGACAAATTCAGACCGATTCTTAAAAAAGCTGGACTTTTAACCCGCGACTCCAGAATTCGCGAAAGAAGAAAGGTGGGTATGGGTGGCAAATCCCGCCGGCAAAAACAATCCCCAAAGAGATGAAATCATTTCGTTAAAACTTCTCACTTAGAAAAGTGGAAATTCTCTAATGGGATAACAAGATTACTAATATTTTCAAACTTAGAGGTTAATTTTCTATCTGAGCTGATTAAGCCTACTTCGTTCTCTTGGGCGAGTGTTATATAACTACTGTCATAAACAGAAATTTTATATTTATTTGAGTTAAAAAGACACTTTGAAATTGTCGATTCTATGGAAAAAAGATGAGGTTTTGCTCTCATAATTAAACTAAGCAAGTTTTGTGCTTTTTTAAAGGATATTCTTCCGGAAAGTTGGGCTGAATTAATCCCATTTGAAACCTCGTATAGCCAAAGACTTGGAGCGACTAGGGTTATTTTCTTTTCAAGATAATTATAAAGAATTTTTCTTGCGATTAAAGCATTTTCTTCATCTGAAAATATCCATTTCAGAGAAGTTGAAGCATCGACCACAAACGCCTTCATTCAAACTTTCGTCCACTGGAAATAAGCTTAGTAACAGGAATATCTATTTTAACCGCGGAGTTTGTTATCAATCTAAATAGATTTCTTTGTGTTTCTTTGGATGCTAATTTTTGTTCTTTATAGTGTCTTGTGGCTTCACGTATTAAGGAAGCAATACTCCTATCCTCTACGAGAGCCAGTTTTTTCAATTCAAAATACTCATCTTTTGGAAAGCGGACGTTTGTCGCGACTAATTGCATATTGATACTAAGATACCATGGTACCATTAGTTTGTCAAGGTAAAAACTCTAAATTTGTACGCTCTTGTTGCCATAGTCGGGATTAGCGTTGTTAGGCAAGCCCTCACGCTTGCTACTGTTTAATTAGTATTATTCAATTTGTCAAATTCCTGAAGTGGTGTCTGCGTGAGGATTTTCCTTTATTTTCATGAGGATTATTTCTTTAAGTTTTTCTGCGTCAGAAACTGTTAAACCTGGTATAGAAACTTTATTGCCTTGAATACCAATACCTATTGTGTCGTTTCTTTCCCCTTTATTTTTAAAATAGAAACCAAAAGCTTTGGTGAATTGGCCAGCGCCTCCTCCACCTGAGGCGTTTTCTATAGAAAGTGTTGAAATGCCAAAGAATCTGTCCAGTAGACCCTGTTTGACAAAAACATTTTGTATTACGGCAAACGGGAGTGTTCTATTTTTCTTGTTAAGTATTCCTTGCCTGACAATAACATTTTGGTTGTCAAAACTGTAGTGGAAATTGATTTTACTCAGATATAAAAATAATAGGGAGATTCCGTATATAACGCTAAAGAAAACCAAGTTTAAAGTTAGCTCTTTAGAACCGGAGTAAATTAGAGTTATAAATAAAATAATAGTAATAAAATACAGGGATTTTTCCCACATCCAACGGTTACTGATGGGATATTCTTTTTCTGTAACGGAATTACTTAATGTCTGATTGGTTGAATCAGTGTTTATACTAATCAAAGCACTATCAATCACCTCCTGTTTCCAGCCGGCTCCAAGTAGTGCAGTTTTTATTTTTTCAATCGCAATACCAGCCTTTATTTGACTGTCGATATAATTCGCGAGTTCTTGGTTGTTCATGGCTGTGTTGGTGCCGGTGTTGGTATTGGTGTTGTTTTTCCAATCTTTAGGTTCACGGTAGTTAGAAGCTCTTGTCTTAGACCGTCTGCTGCTGTTTTTTCTACTCCGTCGATATGGGCTTCCATTCCCGATGAAATAGTTGCACTCGAAAGGTGGACATCATAAAGACCAAAGATTCTGTCGAATATATCCTGATCGACATAAACGTCCTGCACTCTTTCGTAGGGAATGGTAATTTCACGGGGAGTTATCGGCCCTTTTTTTATAACAATGAAATCGGGAGTCAAATTGTAGTAGTAAACGTTATAGTACCACTGCTGATAGAGGTATATTATTAAAGCAATTACGAAAAAGATAAGAATCAAAACAAACATTGTAAATAAAAAAGGCGTGCTGGAATAACCACTTCCAAACATAGGAATAGCTACGACCAGTAAAATTATTAAAAGAATTACAAACCAAACTGATAATGAAACGATAGTCTTTTTTAGAACCTTTTTTGTGCTAAGGGGATACTTTTCCCGAGTGGGACTGGTTGCAATGTTCATTTGTCTGTAGCTATATGATTACCCAACCAGTTAGTTAAGTCAAGGAAAAGAGAAGTTTTGGGGAATTGATTAGAGTTGACCGCAAGAAACATAAACGCCGGACTGGGTTGAAGATTTATGAACATTCACGGCTAGAGGCAATTCACGCGTCAATTGAGCCATTGTCACATTTAAAGTTGTTTCGGATACTCCGTTTGTAACTGAAGTTAGAGGGTATTTAACTGCTCCGACACCGGGACAGCTACCAACGTGGATATGAGTTGGCTGGGCGACATTTTTTGGAAAGCCCGTTAAACTTAGACTGACAACCACTTTCCCGTTTACTTCTTTCAATGTTGCAGTGCCCGATTCACCAGATTTGTTTTCTGCACTAAGGTTTAAGGTTTTAACCTGCATCAATTGCTGTTCCTGGCTCTTTTGTATCTGGAGCGATTTTTGCAAATTAGACAGATATTGCTGATAGCTTACTAGCCTTCTTTGGTTGTATGAAATAAAAAGAGCTATCGCAATAACAGCTATCGCTGAAAGAACCATGAGGCCCTTGCTATTAATGTCGACTTTTTCTCCGAGTTTACTTTTGGAAGTTTTCATAGATATCTACAATATAATGATTATTCTAAAAGTAATGTTTGTCAATAGCTATTTTTATTAAATTTTTTTGCCGACAACTCTAATAATTTCCTGAGAGCTTGTAATTCCTTGATAAACTTTTTCCATTGCGGATTCTTCTAGACTTTTTACTTTCTTATTTTTTAAAATAGTCGTAATCTTTGACGGATGTTCGTTTTCTATAATTGCCGATCGGACATCCTCGTCAAAAGGAACGACTTCGTAAATTCCTACCCTGCCGATATAACCGGATTGCCGACAATCATCACAGCCTTTTCCTATATAAAAATTATTTTCCTCCGAGTTTTGAATGTCTAGAAGTTTACTTTCGTTAGGGGTAAGCTGATAGGGAGTTTTGCAGGAGGGGCATATTTTTCTAACCAGCCGGCACGAAATGATTCCCATTATAGAATTTGAAATAACAGATCTTGGTATGCCCATTTCGATAAGACGGGCCACAACCGCAAAAACACTTAAAGTGTGAAATGTGGCAAAAAGCATTCTTCCTGTAAGAGCTGCTTGTATAGCGATCTGGGCAGAATCACTATCTCTTATTTCACCGACCATAACAATATCTGGATCTTGTCTAAGAACCGCCCTTAAAGCTTTAGCGAAAGTAAGTCCGACTACATCTTGAACCTGAGTTTGTCGAACTCCGTCCATTTGGAGTTCGACAGGGTCTTCAATCGTGATAATGTTTGCGGTCGGTTTATTTAAAATATTTAAGATCGAATAAAGCAAAGTAGTTTTGCCCGATCCACTGGGGCCAGTGATTAAAATCATTCCGTAAGGTTGTGTTATTAAACTATTAACTTTTTCCAGCTGGCCTTCGTCGAAGCCCAAGCTGTCCAGATTAATAAGACTATCTTCTCTGTTTAGAATTCGCAAAACCACTGCTTCGCCATAGACGGTTGGGAATGTAGAAACACGGATATTGAATATTCTAAATCCTCCCAATCCTCCGTATCTAAATTCAAAATGGCCATCAAGAGGCAAACGGTGTTCCGTGATATCCAAATTTGAAACTACTTTTATTCTTGAAATTATTGGTTCCTGACGCTCTATACTTAAGGTCTCGGAAACATATAAAAGGCCGTCCACTCTGTAACGGATTCGGAGATTATCGCGGTCAGGCTCGATATGAACGTCGCTCGCTTTTGCCTCAATTGCTTTTGAAAGAAGATTGTTGAGCCATTCTTCGCTAACAGCGGTTGAAATTAGATCCTGACTGGTTGTCATCAAGTTTTATTATAGTATATTATATAAGCAATGATACTGTCCGATGAACAGCTAAAAGCCTTGGTTGTTAGTGCAAAGTTAACAAACCAAAAAACTTTGGATGACGTTGTAAAGTTTGCCGGCAAGCAGAATGTCTCCTTGTCTGAGGCGTTAGTACAAAAAAATGTAACTACAGATGACGCATTGGGTCTAATTGTCGCGAACTTTTTGAAAGTCCCGTTTGTAAATCTTTCCAAAACTTCAATTTCCGAAGACGTCTTTAATTTGATACCGGAGCGTGTTGCACGAAGGCAAAAAGTTATTGCCTTTGCCAGGGATAAGGATGGCCTAAAGGTTGCAACATCCGACCCGACTAATATAACCATTCAGAAAGTGATTTCCAAAAAGACCGGCGAAAAAATAATCCCCCACTTTGCAACAGATAGAGACATCGAAAATATTTTGGTTAATTACAAAAAGGATTTACAAAAAATATTTAACGATCTTATTAGAGAAGGGATAGGTGGTCCCCCGATGGCAAAGGTTGTTGATTTGCTGATTGAAACTGCCTATAATGAAAAAGCTTCAGATGTACATATCGAACCGAGCGAAAAAGAATCACTGATTCGTTTTAGAATAGACGGAGTTTTACATGACATTTTGGTTCTTCCAAAAAACTTGCACGATCGGATGTTGACCAGAATTAAAGTTCTGTCGGGCCTTCGGACCGACGAGCACCTAAGCGCTCAGGATGGTAAAATGCGCATGAAACTTGAGTCGGAAAACCTAGACATAAGAATTTCAATTATACCGATAGTCGAAGGTGAAAAAGTAGTTTTAAGGCTTCTTTCTTCAAAGTCCCGGATGTTTACGCTGTCAGATCTGGGTATGAGTGAACGGGATCTGGCAATAGTAACCAGCGCTTTCAGTAAATCATATGGAATGATACTTTCTACCGGTCCGACAGGTTCCGGAAAGACCACAACTATTTATTCGATATTAAAAATCATAAATACTAGAGAGAAAAATATTACGACCATCGAAGACCCTGTTGAATATCGAATAAAAGGGGCAAACCAAGTCCAGGTTAACGCCAAAACCAATCTGACGTTTGCTAATGGTTTGAGATCAATCCTCAGACAGGATCCTAATATCATTTTTGTCGGGGAAATCAGAGATTCGGAAACAGCGGGTATTGCAGTCAACGCGGCTTTAACTGGACATTTAGTCTTTTCGACACTTCACACCAACGATGCGGCAACAGCTATTCCAAGGTTAACTGATATGAAAGTAGAACCGTTTTTGGTAGCTTCTACTGTGAATATTATAGTTGCCCAAAGATTGGTTCGAAAAATCTGTGATTTCTGCCGTGTGTCTTTGACAACTACTCATGAGGATCTTCTGAAAAGTCTTTCCGACGATGTAATTAACAAGCATTATATTCCGGTTGGCAGGAATAGAGAAATCAGAGTCTACAAAGGAAGGGGTTGTAAAGCATGTCATTTTTCGGGTTACTCGGGAAGAATCGGTATTTATGAAGTTCTTGAGGTAACAAAGTCGATAAGAAAACTTATTGTTGAAAGAAGTGATTCAGATTTAATTGCAAAGGAAGCTGTTAGAGAAGGCATGAAAACGATGCTGGATGACGGTCTTCAAAAAGTTGCTAAAGGCTTAACTACAATTGAAGAGGTCTTAAGAGTTTCAAAAACAGAATTTTTGTAAAAATGGTAAAGTTGGAAGTTGTCACCCTTTCTAGTTCGGAAAAAATAGGCCTGATCAGTAATCTCGGAACAATGCTTTCGGCAGGTATTTCGATTCTTGAGGCAGTCCATTCTTTATTGGAAGATTCTAAAGGAAACCTGAAAAGGGTTCTTGAGACGATAGCTGAAGACCTGACTCAGGGGAAACGCTTGTATTCATCATTTGCCAAGTTTCCGAGAGTTTTTAATAAGGTTACAGTCAATCTAATAAAAGCATCAGAAGAGGCGGGAACGCTAGATACTACCCTCAAAGATTTAAGGCAAAGTATAAAGCGCGAGATGGAATTTACAGACAAAATAAAAGGGGCGCTAATTTATCCGGCTTTAATTGGTGTAGTTTTTTTCGGAGTCCTTTTTATGATACTTGTAGTCGTTATACCAAAAATTGCCATTGTTTTCACCCGCTTAAAAACCAAGCTGCCCTTGCCCACTAGAGTTTTGATTTTTTTCTCTGACTTAATAATACATAATACTTTAGCTTTGATTGGGGGAATGGCGATAGTAATTGCCGGTTTGGTTATTTTGTATAAGAGGAAAAAGTACCTTTTGATGGGTCCATTATATTCCTTACCCTTAATTTCGCATCTAATTAAACAGATTGACCTAACACGTTTTTCAAGGAGTCTTTACTTACTTCTAACGTCCGGGCTGACTATTACTACGGCCTTAGATTTGGCGAAAGACGTTGTCATTAAAAAAGAAACAGCAAAGATAATTACCAATGCCAGAGACACAGTTGTTGCTGGCAAAAGGCTTTCGGAAGGACTAAAAACCAAAAAAGGTTATATTCCAACAATCGTTCTTAAATTAATCGAGGCCGGTGAAAAAAGCGGAACTTTGGATAAATCAATGCAGGATATTTCCGAATATCTCGACTATGAAGTAACCAATACCCTGAAAACTATTACAGTCATTATGGAGCCTATTATGCTTGTTTTTGTCGGGATTGTGGCTGGGGGAATGATGCTTGCTATAATTGCTCCCATTTATAGTCTTATAGGCCAGGTAAGTCCGAGGTAGTTAAGTTACAAACTGGCTTATTTTCGCAACAAATTCGTTTGGATTGAGATCTGCTTTAATTAAGCAGGTTTTGGCCCCTTTTTGGATAGCCTTGGCAATTGCCGGGTCGTGTGCAAGATTAGTTAGAAGAATAATCGGGGCATCGGGTTTTTTGTTTGTTTCTTCTAATTTTGTTAATACTCCTAACCCATCGATTTTGGGCATCATTACGTCCAAAAGAATTAGGTTCCATCCGCCCTGCTTAATTTTAGTGAGCCCTTCTTCTCCGTCCTGGGCAGTTTCAACTTCAAAACCCTCGCCCTTTAATATTTCCACATAAAGCTCCCGAATCGTTGAATCGTCATCAATCAAAAGTATCCTTTTCGCCATACCCGTAATGTATTATAACAGGGCCTTTATAAAATCAAGTTGCTATTTTATGATAGAGCTTCGACTGCTGCTTTTGCGCACTCAACGTCTTGGTTAGTATCGGTCGATCCTCCGACTCCGACTCCTCCCAAAAGTTTGTCGCCGTCTTTTATTGGCAGTCCTCCTGCAATCGTAGTCAGTTTTCCACCCAAGAGTGAATCCATGCCGAAGTATGGTTTGCCCTCAGTGGCATAAGGAGCCATACCATCGGTTGGCATTCCAATTGTTCCGGCAGTAAAGGCTTTTGCTTCCGCAAATACGGGGCTTACTTTTATTGCACCATCCATTCTTGAGAAAGCCAGCAAGTCCCCGTGTTCATCAACGATACAAGTAGAAACAGCAATTCCGAGTTCTTTTGCCTTTTTTTCAGAAGCCTCAAGTGCTTTTTTTGCCTTTTCCAGTGTCAACATTTTTCTCACCCCCTCCCAAAAAAAAAGTAGTTATAGTATTCATAATATAAACTTTATTTAGTTTTTGCAACGATACTTTAATTTAACTTCAAAATATGTTAAATTATAGGCTTAGTAAATGTTCGTTCACGAAACAGAGATGGGTACTGAAAGCAGGAGAGAAGTCTTGGCACTTTTTGAGGAAGGCTATTCTGATCTTTTAAAAAGGCAGATTGATGGGGAAAGGATCTTATTTTTAGGACCAGAAGATACCAAAAGGTTGATGAGTGGTATTTCTACAGATGGAATTCTTCCTACAAAGGGTGGTCGATATCACAATCCCGAAGATTTGGCAGAATTTGCCCTATCAGGCATTCCTGGCATTCCTGAAGGAGCGATTAAAAACGGTAATATTGGTACTTTATTAGTTGGTGGTAGATTTGCAGGTGGATCCGCAAGAGAACACGCGGTATTGACACTCAAAGGCGCTGGCGTTGGAACAATTTTAGTCGTTGGTGGAAAAGCTGGACGAATTTTTAAAGAAAATTGTCTTTATGCTAATGGACCAACAGTTGAGGAAGTAGAAGCAGATTTAGATACAGTAAACAGAAGACTTTCTGAGATCAGAGAAGGTAGTAACATAAAGTTGGAAGAACGATATCCAGATCCTCTAAAACAACTCATTCAGGAATGTGGAGGATTATATAACTTTACTATAAGGCGCTTAAATCAAGAATTTTCCCTGCCCATAATTTCTCATCAAGAACTTTCTTGCGATCATCCAATGACTGCCACCGAAAAAATTCTAGCAAAGAAAGGGTTAAATGTTGATCCTAAAAAGCGAATTGTTAAACCGGGAGACTTAGTCTTAGCAGAAACTGACCTTAGATTCGCATACGAACTACATACGCCTAAAATTGAGGCAGATTTAAAAAGGCATTTCGGAGAAGGTGCTCTTAGTCTCATAAAGGATAGAAAATCTATAGTTTTATTTGAAGATCATTCTGTTCTTGACCCACTCGGTCGCTTTACACATTTAATAAATTCTCAACGAGGGATAGCTGAAAGGACCGGCATTCAGTTATTTAGACAAGAAGATAGCTCGCAAGGAAGTGTGGGTATTTGCCATACCCTTATAGTTGAAAATGGGCTTTTACTCCCAGGCCAATTCGGAGCTGGTTCAGACTCTCATACACCACACGCAGGGGTTCTGGGAGCCTTGGCGATAGGGTTTGGGGCAACAGCAATCGGAAACGCCTTTGTTACGAAGGATATTCCCATCGAGGTGCCCGAAACAGCCCGTGTAACATTAAAGGGAAAATTACCAAAGGGCTGTGCTGCCAAAGATGCAATGTTGTCAATTTTAGCTGACCCATGGGTAAGAGATGGCCACGCTAACGGGACAGTTTTAGAATTCGTGGGCGATGGTCTATCGGAGTGGTCTGTCGATGGTTTAGCGGTTCTTACAAATATGTCTGCCGAGGCCGACGCAACATCTGGAATAATTACAGAACCTAACGAAGCTCTTTTGTCACATTTAACCGCAGTTACAGGTATGTCAAAAGATGAAATAGAAAAAATGTTTATTAGAAGTGATCCAAACGCAAAATTTGTTCACGAAATTGAGGTCATCTTAGATCAAATTGAGCCGATGGTAGCAACTCCAGGTCATGCTACAAATGCTATTCCTATCTCAAAATTAGGCAGAGTACAAATAACCGGTGCATATGTGGGATCTTGCACCGGAGGAAACTTTTCTGATATTCGTCAAGTGGCCGAAGTAATTAATAATAAAACTGCTACGGTACCACTTTTTGTCCAGTGTGCTTCTTTGTCAATTTACCAAAGAGCAAAAAATGCAGGATTAATTGATATTATTGCACATGCGGGCGGAAACGTATTACCACCCGGCTGTGGAGCATGTTGTGGAATGGGACCAGGAGGAGTTGTAAATCCTCACGATGTCATTATTACGGATACCAACAGGAATTCTCCCGGAAGAACAGGTAAGCCGATAGTTGGAGGTGAAGAAGTAGATGGTGGTAGTGTATACTTAGCCAGTCCGTGTGTGGTAGCTGCCAGTAGTGTCAAGGGTTACATTTTCGATCCAAGAAATTTAGAAAATTAATCTTTCCGACATGGCAATAGCTGAATTTAACACAAAGGTTTTGAATAAAACTAGACCCCATGGTTCTTTACCGGGAATATATGGGGAAGGAGTCCCGTTGGAAGAAATTCTTGACGATTTAGCTTCACAAATTGTTGGAGGGCAAGTCCTGGCTTTGCGTATTGCCGATCAACCTCCCTACGGGATAGTACTTCGGGTTGATCAAAAAGAGCTAGTGGAAAAGGTTTGGAAAGCTAAAGGGAGATTAACCACCTCAGGAGAAGCTGACCTAGAAAAGAAACCCGTCACTTCTTTAACCAGTTTGCAAATGAAAAAGCTAGTAGATTGGAATAAATTATCTTCTTTTGGATTCGACCAAAGCCAAGTTGCCGAAATTTTAGATTCTGGTGTTCATACCGTTTTACCTGTAACCGATAACGTAGCCGGACATCTGGTAACACCTACTCCATATGGTCAGTCATTATCTGTAATGAAATTTAAGGAATGCTCCCCCCTTTCCAGGCTGGTTACTGAAGTTTCAAAAAGAGATCCGAGAGTGATACTTGGGGGTACATCTCTTAATAAGGACGGTGAAGTGGCTTATCTTGACTCACAGAAAGCACTTGATGAAATGGGAGGCTTCACTAGTGTAGTAGATTTATTTGTTTTAAGCAGAATAAGGAGCGATATAAACATTTGTGAGGTGTCTCATGCTATGTTTTCCCTTGTGGACGGTGGCGTTAAAGCAATTAGAGGCGGTATAGGTTACAAGCAAACTATTGAAAAATTAGAAGAATTGCGTATTAAAGTTCTAGACTAGAATGAATAAAAGACTGATAGTAATAAGAGACGAAACTTTAAGAGACGGAGCACAGCAACCGGGTATTAATCTTACTTCCAAAGATAGATACGAGATAGCTTTTCTAAGCGCCGAAATACTGAATTCTTCTTCTAACACCAAAAATAACCAGATAGATTTGGGAATGCCGGAAGTGAGCGAAAAACTGCTTAAAAATTTGAAGGATACTTCAAAGGCAATAGTCAAAAAATACAATGGGATTGACCTGTTTGTGACTGGTCGGGCAACAAAGGATGCAATAGATGCGATGTGCGATAGTTTGAATGACATTCCAACTTCAAGAAAAATAATTGCACCATTTTTAGGGATTTCCCAAACACACCGTGAAAAATTAGGTTTAACTAAAAAAGAGGTTTTATTAAAAATCAAAGACGCTGTGGAGTACTCTAAAAAATATATTACCAGAATTCACTTTCCGTTGGAGGCTGGTTTCTATGCTTATTTGGAGGACAGAAATTTTGTTTACGAAATATTCTCTCTCCTTTCTGATCTTGGTGTAGAAGCCGTTCCGTTTTGTGATACAGTTGGGATAGCTTTACCATTTTCTCGGGGTAAGTATATTTCTTATGGGTTTGCCATAGACGACTTGAGAAGGCATTTCCCTAAGCTTCAGATTTCTGTTCACTGCCATAATGACTTGGGTTTGGCGGTTGCAAACACGATTGAGGGTCTGTTGATGGGTGCTGAAATTGCCGATGGGACTTATTTTGGCATAGGTGAAAGAGCGGGTAATGCGTCATTAGAAACTCTACTTGTTGCTATTTCAGAAAAGGAAAATCATTTGGGATTGAGAGTCCAAGCCAATCTAAAAAAACTTTACCCCTTGTCCTTAAAAATAAAAAAAATCTTGAAAATTAAAATAGCGGATAATACTCCCGTTATTGGCAAGAATGCATTTACTCACGCTTCCGGCATTCATCAAGATGGAACTCTCAAGAATAAAGAAATCTACCAACCTTATGAACCTAAGATAATCGGGCGAAAAGGCCATAAGATAGTCCTTGGACATCTATCGGGAAAGCGCGGGATTGAATATATATTAAGAAATAAATTTGATATCCAATTTTCTGAAAAGATACTTCTATTAATTGTAAAGAAATTTAAGGAGGTTGAAGATTTTGAAGGAAATCCCGAGCAACAACTTCAAAGAATAGCTAAAAAATATTTAAATCGGAAGAAGAGAATATGATTTTTCCCTCGGATACTTACAAAAGGATGACTTCATCTCCTGGAGGCATGAAATTTATTCACGAAGTAATTGCAAGGTCGATTAAGCTGAAAAATGAAGGTAAAGAAATTGTTGATTGTGGTTTAGGCGAATCCTCTCACGGTCTATTGGCTAAGGTAATAGAAGCTGGTATGGAGGCTTTGAAAAAAGATGAATTTTATTACGTTAGACCCACCCAGGGTTTAGTTGAATTAAGAGCGGAAATTTCAAGGCAGATTAGTAAGGAATTTCAATTATCAGTAGATTCTGAAAACGTTATAGTTACACCTGGAGCAGAACTTGGGATTGACCTTGTTTTTAAGAGTATCCTGAATCCAGGTGATGAAGTTGTAATTTTTGACCCGTTTTTTATTCCTTTTGCCACAATTGCTATTACTTATGGAGCTAGACCTGTATTTGTGGATACGTTTGAGAATGGTTTTTTACCAAGCCTTAAATTGATGAAGAAAAAAATCAGCAAAAAAACAAAAATTATTATTTTGAATTCACCAAATAATCCTACAGGTAGAGTTTTTAACAAGAAACTTGTGGAAGAAATAACGTTTTTTGCTAAAGAGAGAAAGATTTATCTTCTCTCTGACGAGACTTACTGTTTTTTTGATTTTGAGAAAATATTTTTTAGCCCTTTTAATATTTATCCTGAAGGAACAATTGTCGTTCGAAGTTTTTCTAAACAATATTCAATGATGGGCTATAAAGTTGGGTACATAGTATCTTCAACAAAGATTGCAAACTATATCAAAGCTCTGCAGATTCCCGGTTGGGCGGCACCCAGAATTTCGAGTCTAATGGCTTTAGCAGCTCTAAAATCTTCTAATCCTCAAAGTGTTATTGAAAATTACGAGAGTAAGCGTGACAATTTATATAAAGGTTTAAATGAGTTTGGATTGGTTGACTATTTACCCGAAGGGGCTTTTTATTTTTATTTGAAGTGTCCTTCCGGTAATAGTCTTAATTTTGCATTGGAGTTAGCAGATAAGGGCTTACTTGTAATACCAGCTTTTTCAACAAAGAATACTCATGTAAGATTATCTTATGGAGCAATTGAAAAGGAGCAAATTCCAAAAATACTAGATGCTATTGAGAGTGTTTTGTAGATATGTACAAAGTATTTGATACAGGACTTAAAAAGTTTACTTCTCCAAATACCGCTGAACAGGCGATATCTGGTTTATGGCGCATCGATGAGATTATTCTTAACACTATAGATATAGAATCTCTGGCAAAAAGGATTGTCAATGTAATGTTGGAGGAACTAGGATATCTTAAATTCGGTTATGTAATTATTGTCTTGTCTTTGCTCGACAAAGAAAAAGAACATCTTAAGAGGATATCAATTTCAGAAACGCCACATGCGCGGAAAGCATTAAAAAGTTCTCCTATCCCATTCAAAAAAATAGTCTTTAGTATTGAAGATAAAGAAAATCTTACAGTAAAGTCACTTTTAAAAAACGAGTCTTATGTGACTGAAGATTTATCGGATATGCTTCATCCTGCCATAGATAGGTCAGTAGTTCGTCAGGTTCAAAAGAATCTTGGAATTTTAACAAGTTTGGTTTTCCCGATTTACGCTGGGACTAGTCCTCTTGGGACAATAATATTTAGTTTGAATAAAAAAGAAACCAAAATATCGGATTTTGAGAAACAGATCTTGATAGGATTCACAAATGCTACAGGTATAGCTATTCAACATGCTTATTTACTCAAAAAACTACGGGAAGCAAATGAAAAATTAAAGGAAATTGATAAACTCAAGGATGAGTTTGTGTCCCTTGCGGGGCATGAGTTGAGAACTCCGATGACCGTTATCAAATCCTATCTCTGGCTGGCTCTTTCGGGAAAGGGCGGAGATTTAACCGACAAACTCAAAGACTATCTTGATAAAGCATATAGCTCGACCGATAGACTGATTAAACTTGTTAATGACATGTTGAATGTAAGCAGGATTGAGTCTGGAAGAATTGCTATAAATGTGCAGAAGGTGGATTTAGTCAAACTGACCGAAGATGTTGTTGGCGAAGTAAAGCCGAAATTTGACGAAGGAGGAATTAAACTCATTTTCAATAAACCCGAATCACAACCTTTTGTTATAGCTGACCCCGATAAAATTAAGGAAGTCCTAATAAATCTAGTTGGAAATGCGCTTAAATTTACTCCGAAAGACGGGGAAATAAGAATTAACTTTGAACATAAAGACGGAATGGTTGTTACCCACGTAAGCGATACCGGCCAGGGTATTGGACCCGAGGACCTTCCCAGACTTTTTCAGAAATTCAGCCTTATTCAAAAGTCGTATGTGACCAATAAACAAGCGACATTGGGAACCGGACTTGGGCTTTATATAAGTAAATCGATAGTTAAGATTCATAAAGGCGAGATCTGGGCCGAATCTGATGGAATAGGCAAGGGAGCAACGTTTAGTTTTTCTCTTAAAGTATATAAACAAGCGGATTTTGAGAGCATGCGTAAGGGTCATGAAAGTAAACAAAGTTTAGGATTAATCCATCGCGAAATATGAAAAAAGACTGCCCAATCCGGGGTTTTACGATTGTAGAGTTATTAGTTGTGATTGGAATGTTTGCGATTTTGTTTGCTTTCTCAACTGTCAATCTTTTTAATATTCAACCGAGTACTTCCTATGCAACAGACGAATCTTTGATTATTTCGGATATACGTGAGCAGGCAATCCGGGCAATGTCGGGAGACTCAAGTTCAGTTGCATCGATTACACATTATGATTGGGGAATCTATTTTGAAACCAGTCGTTATACCCTTTTCAGGGGAAGCATTTATAACTCATCGGATCCGTCAAACTATGTGGTTAATCTTGATAGTGGTGTGCAGTTTTCAGTTATAGATCTCCCTTCGCAAAGCATAGTTTTTTCGAGAGTTACTGGTGAGGTAGTAGGCTTTCAAGCGACACATAATTCTGTTACGCTGCAAAACACTTTTACCAGCCAGCAAAAAATAATATCAATAAATGCATATGGAGTTGTGAGTGTAAATTGATGCTAAAGACTAACGACAAAAGATTAATGAATAGCCAGACTGGTCAGACTCTTATTGAGTTAATTCTTGCAATGGCTTTGGCTGCTATTTTTTTACCCGCGCTTATTACCGGTCTTTGGGCAAGCCGCCAAGGCAAGCCTCAGCAACAACAAAGATTAGCTGCTTTGGGACTATTGAAAGAAGCCGTAGAAGCAACCCGCAATGTTCGTGAAAGCGGCTGGACAGGTTTCGCAGTTAATGGCACTTATCACCCAGTTATTTCGGGAAGCAAATGGACTTTAGTATCCGGTTCGGAATCTATAAACAGTTTTGCCAGGCGGGTTGTCATAAGCGATGCGAACCGTGATCCCGATTTGAACGGCAATATCATAGCGAGTGGGGGAACAAATGATCCTTCAACTAAGAAAGTGATAATTAGTGTTTCCTGGTCAAATCCTTATGCGTCAAGTGTTGACGACACTTTATATATGACCCGCTATCTTGAAAATAATGCTTATATCGAAACCACTCAAACACAATTTAACCTTGGAACAAAATCTTCAGTTGCTGTTCGGGCCAGTATTCCGAATCCTACACCGACACCTGACGATGGGGAAATTATTTTAGGTGCTGGCGGTAACGGCGATTGGTGCCAGCCAAATCTATCAATAACAGCTCTTGATTTACCCAAAAACGGGGTAGCCAATGCGGTCGGCGTGATTCAGGGCCAGGCTTTCGCCGGAACGGGAGACAACGCCTCTGGGGTTTCTTTTGCTAATGTAACGATAACTGATCCACCCTCACCGGCTCCGCCAGCAGCTACAGTCGCAGGAACTTTTGATGGCTATAAAACTAACGGGATTTTTGGAGAGCCAAATTATGCATATTTGGCAACAGACAATAATTTTAAAGAAATAGTAATCATAGATCTTTTGCATACGGGTTCAAACGGTAAATACTTAGAATCGGGTTATTTTAACGTACCAGGAAACGGGAATGGAACCGGTATTTATGTTTCCGGAAATGTTGGCTATATGACGGATAACAACATTTTTTATACCTTTGATTTAACTAGCCGGGGTGGTTCCCGGCCAGAACTTGGCCAAGTGGCTCTAGCGGGAGACGGGAAAAAGATTGTTGTTATTGGTAGTAAAGCTTATGTTGTTGTTGATTCTATTTCAAGTCAGCTTCAGATAGTGAATGTTTCAAATCCGGCTAGTCTGACAATTAGCGCAAACATTTCTGTCCCCGGCAAGGAAGGGAAGGATGTTTTTGTCAATCAAAGCCAGACTAGAGCGTATTTGGCAACAGAAACCTCAAGTACCCAGAGAGAATTTTTTATCCTAGATTTAGGGACAAACACAGTTTTAGGAGGTTACGACACCAACGGTATGGATCCAAAGGGTGTGACAGTCGTTTCCGGGGGAAGAGCGATAGTTGGGGGAACAGGATTTGAGGAGTATCAGGTAATAGATATTACCAATGAAAATTTAAACCCACTCCCGCGTTGCGGTGGTTTAAATATTGGTACCGGGGTTAACGGAGTTTCTTCAGTTTTTACAGTTGCAGGGCGTGCTTATTCTTATATTATTACAGGAGACATAACAACTGAATTTAAAATAATTGAAGGAGGACCGGGTGGAGGGAATTATTCATCTCAGGGAACTTTTACTTCAAGTACGTTTGACCCAGGTTATAATACTGTTTTTAACAGGGTCGATGTCGATTTTTCTAAACCTGCAGGAACGGATATTAATTTTCAAGTTGCCGTAGCCAGTGCAATTAGCGGCAGCTGTAACGGGGTAACATTCACATATGTCGGGCCCGGCGGAACAGGTAATCCGGGTGATTTTTTTACGACAGGAGGGCCTATACCTTTAACTTCGACAGGAACTTATCAAAATCCTGGCCGTTGTTTTAAATATAAGGTCAATTTTACAACAACTGACAGTACTTTTACCCCAATTTTTAAAGATATTACGGTTAATTACAGCCCATGAAAAAAATTAAAGGTTTTACCTTAATTGAGTTTTTAATCTACATGGGTATTATGGCGATATTTCTGGTTGTGATGACAAACATATTTACTTCTATTTTAAATACGCAATCGGAAGCAGAAGTAACGTCCAGTGTCCAGCAGGACGGAAGTTATATTTTAGCTCGTTTAATGCATGATATTAATAATGCTGATTTGATTAATAATCCAACCTTAGGAAACAGCGCGTCCGTACTAAGTGTTAAGGTCAATAGTATTGATTATAATTATTTTATTTATAATAATAATTTAGTTTTATCTAATAATTTAGGTACCGATATTCCGCTCAATAGTTCTGGCACAACTATATCAAATTTTACAGTTCAAAGATTTGGAAATGTTGTTGCAATACCGTATCCTACTAACCCCAAAAATACTTTAAAAATTAGTTTTACTGTGACAAGTGAAGTTACACAGTTGAAAGGCTTAGAAACTCGGAATTTTGAAACAACTGTCGGGATAAGATGAAGAATCAAAAAGGTCAAGTTTTAGTTGTACTTTTGTTTTTTATTTTGGCGGCAATAACAGTTATTAGTGTCGCGGTCTCGCTTATTTTTGTAAACTCGACAAGTGCCAGCAAATTTGAACAAGGGGTTTATGCCTATTCAATTTCCGAATCCGGCGCAGAAAACGCTTTAATGCGTCTTATTCGAAACCCAAATTACTCAGGTGAGACATTGTTAGTTGGTGGCGGAAGTGTAACAATAACAGTAACAGGTACTACCGCCAAAACGATAATAGCAGAAGGAACGTATAAAGACTTTTACAGGAAAGTTGCCGTCCAGGCAAGTTACGCTGGAGGATTTTTAACGGTTACAAGCTGGAAGGAAATTCAATAAATGTATGAAAAAGGATAAATTAATAAACTCTGTAGCATTTTTAGACAGAAATTATATGGTTTTTTATGACGGAAAGTCTTTCAAATCTTATACTTTTAACTTCCCGGTAAACTCTGTCAGGGATCTGGAAATCAAAAGCCGTGACGAAGTTACTAAAGAATTAAAAATGTTTTTGGAAAAAAATAAAGTTGCCGTAAGCAAGATTTGTTTAGTTCTATCAAGAAACGTTTATTTTGAAGAGGACTTACCTCTTGAGGTGGATGAAAGTGCTATAGAAGCTGAAACTAATAGATTCGAAAGTCTCATTCCCTTCAGTAATGTCGGGGTTATGCTTTTTAGATCTGAAAAAAGTTTTAAATTAATCGGAGTGAATAAAGATTTCTGGGAATCATTTAGAGAAATATTAGACAGCCTTGGTTTTATGACTTTTTCTGTCATACCGGCTTTTGCTCTTGGAAATTCTTACGAAGATAAACCTTTTGATGTTAATTCTGCAAAAGCCGCTTTAAGAAAGTTCAATTCTTTTACAGAATTCAGTTTTTTGTCAAATATAGCAGTTGTTAATTTGGAACAGGGTCCTTTAGGCAATAAAACCGAGACGAAAAGAACTAAATTACTAATTATTATTTTTGTTGTGCTGTTAATAGCTTTTGTCGTTCTTTTTATTCTGACACGCGCTCAAACAAAACCGGCTCCAACGAGAGTGAAAAGTGTAACTCAGCCAATTATAATACCCACCAGTTTTCCAACGGTCAGCTTGACAGTTACTCCTTTGGTCACAAGCGCGCCGGAAAACATAAAAATCAATATCCTAAATGGCTCGGGTAAGGCAGGCCAAGCGGATTTATTAAGACAGGATTTAAATAAAATAGATTTCACGACTGTGGATATTGCCGCATCGGTACTGTCCAGCAGTAAAACTACTATGATAGGATTTACCACTTCGACACCTGCGGACATTAAACAAAAAATTTTCGAATTGGTAAAAATTAGGTACCCTGATATATCAATCCAGGATTCTGAAAGTTCCGTTTACGATGTGGTTATCACTATCGGCAATCTTCTCACAAAATAGTACTTGACATAGTATATTGTCGCGGATATAGACTGGTTTGGGGGAGTCTTCTTTGATGACAAGTTTAATTAAGAGTTCGAGGCGGTTTATTCTACCTGTTATTCTTACTTTTGTGTTTTTGATTTTTGTCAGTGCTTTGATTGCCGTCCGTGCTTCACAAAATAAAATCTTACTTTACGACTCACCCTTTAAAGGAGTTCCGACTATCATACCATCTGCGGGCCCGGATCAGACCGTAAAATGGAATGTGGCCAGTGACTTTAGATCTGAAGTTGAGTTTACTATCAAATACCCTCCGGGCTGGGATGAAAACTCGGATTATTGTATTAAGCCTCCGAACCCCAATAATTACGAGCTTTCGGCAAACTGTTTAAGGTTAGTAATAATGACCGATAAGCTACTTTCCGATGATGGGTCATCAATGGGAAGAGATTTGTTTCTTACCTCTCAAACACAAACAGTAATAGACGGTTATCGTGCAATTCGCAAAATTTATTCTCTTGGAGATAATCCAAAAGAAGATGTTGCCGATACGTATCATCTCTGGATTTATAATAATGAGCGTCCTATTATGCTTGTAATTGGTTGGATTGGAGTAGATACAGACGGTAAAACTGCTGCAAAGTTTATTAGAACTCTTGATCAAATGGTCGGGACTTTAAAAATAAAAAAACCGTCGTATGCTCAGTAAAATTAGACTGCTTACAGGTATTTCCTTCTTAGCTATGTTTTTTTTATTCGTTCCTGATATAGATGCAGAAGGCGATATGATAATTCCTACATCGGGGAGGATAACACAACTATTTTTAAGTACGACCAGGCCTGATGTGCGAAAGGGAGTAAGTTATTACGACCAATTTGACCAATTACAGACATCAAAAATCAAATTTCATTCGGGTGTCGATATTGCGAATGGTCACAATTATTGTGTCGATGGTGTTTATACTTCGGAAGCCGGCAGAGTTGTATATGCAGATTATGATAATAAAGGTTTCGGTTGGAGTGTCAGAATAGATCATGGTTTTTCTGCGAATAGTAAATATCTCTTTTCAATCTATGCTCATATGGGTACCCCGGATATAAAAAGAAAACCCGGACGGTCTTGTTTAACAGTTAAGGCGGGGGATCTCGTGAGTGCTGGGGATATCATCGGATACCAAGGTTCATCGGGAAATTCGACAGGAACTCATCTGCATTGGGGAATTAAGGCAAACCCTTTTCTTGAGCTTTGGAGTGATAAAAAAAGTAAATGGGCAAGTGCTGATTATTATACTTGTTATAACCTGACTCAAGGCGATCAATTAACTGAAACTTCGGTTATAGAGGGACGAAATAACTGTAATTCTCAGCCTACTCCAACTCCAACTGAAACTCCCACACCAACTCCAATATTGACACCCACAGATGTTCCATTTCCCACTAATACTCCTACCCCCTCCACCCCTAGCACCTGGTCTAAAACTTATACTGCAACGATAGTGCCTTCGGCTGATCGGTTTGGTCAAGTTATTCCGACCAGCGACGGGGGTTATATGGCTGTCAGTAGTAATGCTTTGATAAAGTTGGATGAATCAGGAAATATTGTATGGCAGAAACAGTATACTCAGCTTTCGACATCAAGAAGGGTGGTCCAGAATATCGATGGAGAATATGTTGTGGTGGGAAAGGTTTCCGGTTCAAGTCCAAGTGAGGGTAATGTTATAGTACTTAAGGCCGATAGCTATGGTAATATTCTTTGGCAAAAGGTTTATGGTGGTGTAAATGACGATCAAGTTAGTTCATTTGTTTCCACAAGTGATGCTGGTTATGTATTAGCTGGACAAACATACTCTTTTCGTTGGTCAGGAAGTTCGGCAAGCGCTGCCTGGATTTTTAAGATAGATACTTTAGGCAATATAGTCTGGCAGAAATTCTATGACGGGAATGGTGTTGATGAAGCAACTTCTATTTCTCTTACAAACGATGGGGGTTTTATTGTTTCCGGTCAAACCAATTCGTTTTCTGCATCTGTTGCACCTAAAGCATGGATCTTTAAGGTCGACAGTAATGGCAGTATGTTGTGGCAAAAAGCCTTTTCTGCTTCAGTATTTGGCCAGAGTGATTATGCCAATAAGATTTTACAGCTTGCTGATGGGAATTATTTGGTTGTAGGTAGCTTGGGAAGTGGTGATGCTTGGATAGCAAAATTGGATGGGTCTGGAAATCCTATTTGGCAAAAAACTTATGGAGGAATAAGTGGTGAATCGTTTAATTCAATAGTTCCAACTAGTGATGGAGGTTTTATAATTCAGGGTAATACATTCTCTTTTGGCTCAGGAAGCCAGGATGGATGGGTGTTGAAGTTGGACAATTTTGGTAATATAGTCTGGCAAAAAACTTATGGAGGAATAAATAATGATGCGATTTCGTCGGTTTTTCCTACGCTTGATGGTTATTATATTTTAGGCGGATACATAAACTTTGTTAATTCAGAAAGCGATGCCTGGGTAATTAAAATGGATGCAAACGGAAATATAGGGTCTTTATGCCCGTATGGTCTTAGTTCTCCAGCGACATCTGCAGTTGTTATAACTGCAGTGCAGACACCATTAGTGACATATTCGGATTCAACATCGGGAGTTACAGACGGGGGTAGTTCGGTTACAGAACCTGTAACAATTGTAACCAGCCAGTGTAGTCCATAATATTGAGTTTGGAATGGTACTTGACAAGGGGTTTTAATACGTTTTAAATTAAATATAGTTAGAGTTATGAGAAAGTTTACTAAAAATCTTCGAGGTTTTACTCTTATAGAACTTTTGGTAGTTATCGGGATCCTTTCGGTTTTACTTGCAATAGTTCTAATTGCCATTAATCCACAGAGGCAATTTGCCCAAGCTAATAACACAAAAAGAAGAGCCGATGCGAATGCGCTTCTTAATGCGATTGGTCAGTACTCAGCGGATAATAAAGGAAATTTGCCTGGGAATCTGGGGACTCTAACTAGGGGTACTGAATATACGATTCAGAATGGAGTTACAAATGCAGACCTCTGTGTCGCTTTAATGCCTACTTATCTTTCTTCTCTCCCAACAGATCCTTCTTTGAATACAAATCCGATAACAGATTGTACTACTTATGATACTGGTTACACTGTGATTTATGGAGATGCTACTGACGCAACCAACCGACGAGTAACAGTAAGAGCTCCCGGTACAGACCTCTCTGTTGAACCAGCGGTGATAGAGGTAACTCGCTGACTTTTAACTTCTTTTATTAGCTTTTAACTTCTTATTTTAGTTATCAAGGTGGGGCTAAGGACGGGTGATTTGATTAGCGAAGTGAACTCTATTTTCTCTCAGCAATAAACTCCATAAATTTGCTAAAATACAATAGTTAGTCGTTGGTCTTTGGTCGTTAGTCTCTGTATGAAACTGTGGCTGCCTTTAAAATTGCAGAAAGACTTTAGCTAGTGTCTAATGACTAATGCCGGGGTGTAGTTTAACGGTAGAATGGGCGCATGGGGTGCGTCCGGTCTGAGTTCAATTCTCAGCACCCCGACTTACTAGGACAGATGGTATCTTTACATACCTTTCAAAGTCCGGATTTAGGCTGTATTTCGACACTTTTCCACCTTTTACTTCAAAGTTCAAAAATACCATTCTGATAACTTTGTCTACCAGTAATTGGTTATCACTGTTTTTGACCAATACTGCGAGGTTTTTGAAGAAGTTCAAGAAGTTTTCGTAAGACATCAATTCGCTGTCGATATTGTGGTCAATAGCCGTGACTGCTTCTTTCATGTCCTTAATTTTCTGTTCCAACTGGTCTCTTTCTTGCCTTAACTCTTCAATTTGGCTGTTTAATTCGTCAATCAACTTGCCCTTTGCGTTTGCCAGAGACTGAGATTTAATTTCCATAGCAGAATTAGTATTTTGAATTTGACGGTTCAAACTTTTAATTAGCCCGATATATTCCCCTCTTTTGTTTGCAAGAACAACCTTAGCCTCTTCTCTGTAGTTTTCGTAGGCTTCTTTATCCACTTCCAGTCCTGAGGACAGAAAATCGACAATGTGGTCAAAGATAACTTTGCCTCGAACACCTCTCTTTATGCTTCTATCGAGTTTCCCTTCACATTCGCTGTTATTGCACCGGATATCCAAATACCTGTTTTTACTTTTACCGGAGCTGGTAGGAAGGCCGGGAGACATCAAGTTTCCACAATAGCCACAAGTTACCATCTTACTGAACAACAGAACCTTTATCCGTCTCTTCTTAAAGGTGTAAGCGTTATTCGTTACTCTTCTTAGCTCCATAAAATCTAATGGGGTAACCATTGGCTTAAATAAATTATCTACGGAGGTCAGTTCGACAATCTCTGAACCGTACAGGTATATACCTGCATAGAATGGGTCATTGAATACGGAGGAAAGTTTCTGTTTACTCATTTTGGTAGGCTTACCCCTAAAATGAAAATCGTTAACTTTAAGGAAGTCTGAAATCTGCTCCAAACCTATCCGGTCAAGAGCCATCCTAAATGCTTGTATTAGCAAGTCGTAGTTATTTCCGTCCGGCCTAAAAAATCTTGCGGGGTTAATTAAGTAGCCGTATTTTGGTTTCTTAGAGGGTGACTTTCCCTCTTTGGCAATGTTTTTACTTCCTCTGGAAGAGGAGGCCGATAGGTTATCAGAATACTGTTTGGCCAATACGAACTGAATGCCCAAAGTCATAATTCCGTTTGCGTCTCTGATGAAGGTGTAGGTGGCAAACTTCAAGTCAACTATTTTCCCCTTATCCAGCAGGTCAATTATTTCCCCTGCCTCCTTCATGTTTCTAGCCAGTCTGTCCGGATGCCAAGCAATTATTGAGTTGTATTTTCCGTTTTTAATGTCCTCAATCATTTCCGAAAACTTATCTCGTTTACCAGAGGTTTTAGCACTTTCTTCTTCTTTGAAAATTTTAACCGGGGTGATATGCAGGTCTTTTACCACTCTTTGACAGTCTGCAATCTGGTCATTGATTGACCTCTCCTGCCTATCTTTTCCCTTGGTAGATTTCCTTGCGTAAATTGAATAAACAGGTTTCGTGCCGTCAACAATCTTTCCCTTTTCCCTGAGTTTATTTTCAGCTAACAAGCTGGCGTACTCGTATAGTTGCTGTCGGTATTCGTCTTTTATAGCCATAATTTATCTATCTCTAGTTGGTATTATCTCAAATCTATGGGATATTTTGAAGCAGACACGGTTTATCTGTGTGTACCCTCGACATTCTGTTTCTAACTATCTCGTATGTAGCCAAGACTGTTTCCATTGGTTTTGGTTCAAATAGCTCTTGTGGTAATTCCGGCTTACTGTCTTTACCTGTTATTTCCACCCTTGTTCCATATTCATCCCGTGTGGAGTGAGAGTTAACAGCGTACCATTTGAGAAAATCCCAATCTTTCTCAGTTACATCGTATATGGAACTTTCCTCCCGGTACTTCTTCTCAGATATTCTTTTATTTTCCAGTTGTATTCGTAATTCACGAGTTTTACTTATCCGTTTACTAACATCAACTAACCGGCTGAAAAAGTTGTCATTTACTAGTACAGAAGTGTAAGCTCTGGCAACGTCTATTTTTTCCGTAAACTCCTCATTTAAACCGTAGTATTTGTAAACGCTTGATTTGGAGATTTTGGCTAAGATACAGGCCTTATTAAGGGTTTTACCTGTTTTCAAATATGGTTCCAGTTTATGGAAAGTTATGTCTAATCCACTGACAATAACTGGCGGTCTTCCACCTTTATTTTTTTTGGTCAGTGTTTGCTCAGTCATGCTCAAATTGTTGCCTTTTGGCTCACTTACGGCTGTCTTAGACCTATCTATCACTCACACCATACAGAGTACTCTTTGTCTTATTTTAGGGTATTACTGAAAATCGGTATATGGAGGCTATATCGGGGACGGGTGTCTCAGAAGTTATATTAACTGTTTTTTTGATTACTCTAGCACCTCAATTTTATTACCATCTGGGTCACGGAATATAAATGTCCATCCCCAAGGTTGTTGTATTAATTCCGTCGTAAAAGTTATTTTCTTGTCCATTAATTCTCTATAAGTATTTTGGATGTCCTTTGTCCTTAGAATTACAGTTTGGTGTCCAGCAAATTGACCCTCTTTCCCGTAGGCGTTTATAGCCAAAACAGTTCCTGAGTTTTCAGAACCACGGAAGGAGATGTACAAACCTTGGTCGTCTACAACTTTTAAGCCTAGTATCTCAGTGTAAAAATCTTTCGATTTCTCAATATCTTTTACATAGAAAATAACGGTATGTATATCCGTAAACATATTATTATTTGTAATTTTTATTAAACATAATTATGATATGAATTTCGTGGGTAAATCGCCAGAGTTTTCTAAAATAAACTGGTGGCGTTTCTCAAACGAACCCCTAATTTCAGGTATAACGATTTTTCTGTTCCAATCTTTCAATGCTTTTCTTTTATTGTCCTCCATCAAATCTTCGAAGTTTTTGTCTGGATTTTCAAGCCACCACAGAGAATAAAAAGGTCCAATCATATGAGAAGCACCATCTGCAGAAGAAGTGATTTTAACTTCAATAGGTGCTTGATTTAAATCAAACTCCATTTTACTCTCAAAGGTTTTTAGATATTCAATTACTTGTGAGATAAAATCATTCTCGAAACCAACATCTTTCATTAGCTTCTCGGAAACAGCAATAATTTTGTCCATATCGTCTCTAATGCCAAGTATTTTTCCATAATCATGTATCCATACCAGGGTTCTGACTAAATCCTTATTTGCTTCTTTGTAAGTGTCGCAAGTTTCTATAGCTATTTTCTCCACTATTTCAAGGTGATACTTAATAAACCATCTATGGTGAATGAAATCAGGATTTAAAGAAGCCTTAATAACTTTTTTCCTCAGCTCAAGTATTTTTTCTTCCATAACTTAGTTACATTATATTATTTAATACACAAAATAACATAGTTCAAAACTTTTTATCTATAATACAAATATGAAGCTATTCTGCCACAATAGTTTTCTCTCGATTTTTCTCTTCGTCCATCTCTCTGAATACACCTTTATCATCCTTGAAAAGCCTCTGTTTTACCTGTTGCTGGTTTGAGAAATCAGTTTTAGTACCGATAATACTAAATATATCTACCAAACTCTCAGCAAACCCAGGTGGTTTCTGTTCGTTAATTACTTTTAGCTCGCTTTTTAGCTTCATCTTCTTCATGTTTCCGATTATATAATAAAATCAATCTTTCCCTCATGGCTATTTTCCATTAGAAAAGCATATTCATTGATTTCACGCTCATACTGTTCCATTCTTTCAAAACCTTTTATAAACTCCAAATATAGTTCAAAATCTGTCCCACGACCCCGAAAGCGATTAAAAAGATTAAGATTCCGAGGGGTGTGAAGCTATATCACCTGACGGGTATGATTACTATTTTTCTCTAAATACATAACCTCTGCCAGGCTGGCCTTGAAATATTCTATCCCACCTATTCTCATCAGATTTTTGAGTGTAACGGTTTAGGGTTGAAAGAGTATCAATTCCGAAACTTTTTTTTACGTCGCTGTATATCACTCTTCTTCCCATAAGTGAACAGACTTGTCCAAATGAATCTCTCTTATTGGCGTCTTTAACATCAAACGGGGTTAATACAGCATCACAGGCTCCGACCGCAAACATCGCATTAGCCCTTTCAACTGCGGATCTATACTTCACGCCGTAAGAATCATCAACTGGCATACCCCTGTCAACCGGAATTGTTGTTTGAGTTGATCCATTGCCAATATCAAACCATGTAAAAACTTCAATACTTGGACGTATCGCGTAGCCGCTAGTTGTACTTGTTGCTTCAGCCCTATCCACAATAAAAAAAATATGTTGTTTAAATTGTGTAGGTTCCAGATTAAATTGTTCAGCCTGTCTATACCAGGTAAGGATATCTAATTGAGTTCTTGATGCGGCAAGCTGTTCATAGAATGCTATCAAGTCTGTAGCCTGTTGACGATCAAATTTTATCCTTGCTGCATTATAAACCGTCGATTGCGAATATTCTGTTAATATTTTCTGTACTCTTACTGGTCTGTCTCCAAGTTCAGGGTAAGCTCTCATTAATTCTTCGTAGCTATCTCCTGTTGCGCAACCTTCGCAGTCGTCTGGTTCGAACTCGGTTGTTACAGTTTGTCTTTGAACTCTTTTTAATCCTTCGTAAGCATCCGTGATAACTGGTGCTAAAACTATACCTAAGCCTACTGCGGCTGCCATTTTAAGCATAAATCTATGACCTGAAAAATTAGTACCTCTTTCGCTTTGCGTCATAGTTTTAAATAAACGTATTAATAGATTGCAATTGTATCACTAAAGCGGAAGATTTTCTATTCGTTGCTAAAAGGATACTGCCTCTGAATCCTCTTGTATTTTATTACAGGCTATGATAAAAGAAAAGCAGAATGGCGAAGAAAAAAAATGAGGTTGTTGCCCCTTCTCCTCAGGAGGGTGCTTCTCAGAAACTTCAGGCAATAAGGTTGGCAATGGATCAAATAGAAAAACAGTATGGCAAAGGCTCAATTATGAAACTGGGAGAAAGGACTCCTGAACAGCTTAAGATTGATATAATTCCGACTGGATCTATTGCTCTCGACCTTGCCTTAGGAGTAGGTGGTCTTCCCAGGGGTAGAATTATCGAAATCTATGGTCCCGAGGCAAGCGGCAAAACAACACTTGCCCTAGCAGTCATGGCTGAAGCACAGAAAAAAGGCGGACAGGTTGCATTTGTCGATGCCGAACATGCCTTAGATCCAGCCCGAGCAGAGATTATCGGAATCAATCTTGATGATCTTTTGATGAGCCAACCGGATACGGGAGAGCAGGCATTGGAAATTACAGAAACTTTGATTAGATCCGGGGCATTGGATGTAATTGTTGTTGACTCGGTTGCCGCCCTTGTTCCAAGAGCAGAACTTGAGGGAGAAATGGGAGACGCGGTTATGGGACTTCAGGCACGCCTTATGAGTCAGGCTTTAAGAAAACTAACAGGAGCTATCTCAAAATCAAAAACAGTTTTGATTTTCACAAACCAACTTCGGCTAAAAATCGGAGTAATGTTTGGAAATCCCGAAACGACTCCCGGGGGTCTAGCTCTTAAGTTCTATTCATCAGTCAGGATTGATCTGAGAAGGATAGAAGTGCTGAAGGACGGAGAAAAAGTAATCGGATCGAGACATAGAGCCAGAATAGTTAAAAATAAAGTCGCACCGCCTTTAAGAGTCGCTGAGTTTGATATAATGGAAGATGAAGGAATTTCCAAAGCGGGTGGACTACTGGATGTCGCAATTGACCTTGGGATTATTAGCAAAAGTGGGTCTTTTTTCAATTATGAAGGCAAGGTTATCGCACAAGGACGGGAAGGAGCTAAACAATACTTAAGGGACAATCCCAAATTTGCAGAAGAACTTGAAAAGAAAATTAGAGAGATGATAACTTCGGGTAAAAAACTCCCGACAGAAATTGGAGAAGAGAAAGAAGAATGAATATTTATGATAGACTTCTAAAATTTGCAACACTTCGTCCCCGAAGCGAAAAAGAGATTTTAAATTGGTTTAAGAGAAAAAAGATCGATAGCGATTTACAAAAAGACTTGTTCAATAGACTAAAGCACTTAAATTTAGTTAACGATCTAGAATTTACGAGATGGTGGATAGAGCAAAGAAATACTTTTAGACCTATGGGGGTTAGAAGATTAAAGGTAGAATTGGCGTTGAAGGGAGTTGACCGGACGATTATTGAAAAAGTATTGGACGAACAAATCAAGCCTGATGAACAAAAAAATTATGCAAAAAGACTACTGAGTCAAAAAATTGATCATCACGAAAAGTTAGATTCTCTAAAGGTTAGTAAGAAAGCGTTTGAGTTTTTGGCAAGACGGGGTTTTGACTTTGGTTTAATTAAAGAAGTAATTGACGAATTTAATTTAAAAGAATAGAATTATCTATCTATTTACTCCATAAATTCTTAAAAAATGTCAAATGACGATATAAAAATTTTAATTGAGGATTTAAGGCACCAGAAAGAATCTCTTGAGAAAAAGGAGGAAAGACTTAAGGCGCGGACGGAGGAGCTTTTAGATAAGCTTCAAAAAGTTTCCGGTATGACTATAGATGAAGCGAAAAAAATGCTTCTTGACGAAATTCAAAGGGAGCTAAGCGGAGAGATAGCGAAAAGAATTAGAACTGCAGAAGAGAAAATTAAGCTTGAAGCTAACAAAGCTTCCCGCGAAATTTTAGCTGACGCGATGAAGCACGGAGTGACAAATTATGTTGCTGAATATACTGTTTCAACTGTTACCGTTGACAACGAAGAGACAAAGGGACGAATAATTGGGCGTGAAGGCAGAAACATAAGGACTTTTGAGAAAGAAACAGGAGTTGAGATTGAACTTGACGAAACCAATGTAATACGATTGTCATCTTTTGATTCAATCAGGCGTGAAATTGCCAGAAGATCTTTGGAGATACTCATAAAAGATACCAGAATCCAGCCTTCGAGAATTGAAGAAATTGTCCGGTCGGTTCGAACTCAAATGGACGATGTTCTTTTAGAGGAAGGGACAAAAATCTCAGAAGAGTGCGGTGTTTATAACTTGTCTTCAGAGCTTCTTAGACTAATTGGCAGATACAAATTTAGAACTTCGTACGGTCAGAACTTGGCTCTTCACACTATTGAAGAAACAAAGATGGGCGTGGCTATCGCCAATGAGCTTGGCGCGAATGTTGAAATAGTCAGATTGGGTTGCCTACTCCATGACATAGGAAAAGTAGTGACGGAAGAGGAGGGAACTCATGTTGAGGCAGGTGTTGCAACCCTTAAAAGGTTTGCTCTTCCAAAAGAGGTTATTGCATGTGTTGCCGAACATCACGAAGATAAACCGTTTTCTTCAATCGAATCAGTAGTTGTATGGACAGCTGATGCTATTTCTGGCTCAAGACCTGGAGCCCGCTATGAACCTCACGAAGAATATCTTAAAAGAATGACTAAGATTGAGGAAATTGCAGGAGGTTATACTGGAGTCGAAAATGCGATTGCGTTTCAAGCCGGTCGTGATGTTAGAGTAGTAGTAAAACCTGACGAAGTTGATGATGACAAATTAACAATTCTAGCTCACGAGATTGCAAAACGGCTTGAAAAAGAAGCCGAATATGCGGGCCAAATTAAAGTGACGGTAATTCGTGAAACCCGCGCTTCTGCTACCACCACAGCAAAATAAGACCCAGGACTTGACAAATCTAGTAGATTGATTTATCCTCCAACTAACTTAGATGACAAAAAAGCAACTGACAGAACTAGTCGCCAGGAAGGCCCACTTAACTAAAAAAGGAGCTTCAGAAGCAGTAGAGGTGTTTTTGGGAGAGATTGGAAGAATTCTTTCTAAGGGGGAAAAAGTTGTTTTGTCCGGTTTTGGAACATTTAGGGTAATCTCAATGAAAGGCAAAACAGTTAAGATTCCCAAGACCGATAAGATGGTTACTATTAAGGCGCATAGATCTCCAAGATTTACTCCAGGAAAGAAACTTAAAAGACAAGTCTCCAGGTAAAATTGTATACTTACAATTGATGGACAAAGCTATTGTCGTTGATCACCTGTCCAAAAACTTTTTGGTGACAGAAAGAAAAAAGGGTATTTTGGGATCAATCCGATCTTTTATGTCCCCACAAAAAAAGCTTGTTGAAGCCGTTCGTGATGTTTCTTTTACCATCAATAATGGAGAATTAGTAGGATTCATAGGTCCAAACGGCGCGGGAAAAACGACCACTTTAAAAGTTCTGTCGGGACTTCTTTATCCGTCAGGCGGTTTTACACAAGTTTTGGGCTTTGATCCCTGGGATAGGAAAACTGAATTTTTAAAAAGTATTGCTTTGGTTATGGGGCAAAAGAATCAGCTTTGGTGGGATCTTCCATCTGTGGAGTCGTTCGAACTGAATCGTGCAATTTACGAAATTCCCGACAAGGATTATAAAGAAAATTTGAATGAACTGGTTAAAATGCTTGATGTTGCTAATCTGCTCAATATTCAAGTAAGAAGACTCTCTTTAGGCCAGCGAATGAGGCTTGAGCTCATTGCCGCACTACTGCATAAACCCCGTGTACTTTTTTTGGACGAGCCGACAATAGGGCTTGATGTTTTGGGACAAAAAATAATGCGCGACTTTATCTATGATTATAACCGTCGATATGGGGCAACAATAATACTTACCTCGCACAATATGGATGATTTAGTAGACTTGGCAAAAAGAGTGATCGTAATAGATAAAGGCGAAATCCGTTTTAATGGGCCGTTTGAAAAGTTGGTGAAAAAATATGCCAATGATAAAATCATCAAAGTTTATTTTTCTAAAGCAGGCAATTTTAAAGATCTTGAAAAAATAGGTAATGTCAAAAGCCTTAATTTTCCGAGGGCTGTTATTTCAGTTTCCAGAGAAACCGCGGCTGTAGCGGCGGCAGAACTTCTTCAAAACTTTCCTGTAGCTGATTTGACTATAGAGGAAGAGTCCATCGAAGAAATAATAAGAGAAGTATTCAAGAGCAAAAATGAGTAAATACTTGACAGTATTTAGAATTTCTTTTCAGCAGGAGTTTGTCTATAGGCTCAACTTTGTAATGTGGCGCGTGCGAAACGTTTTGCAAGTTTTCTTAATTTTTTTTCTTTGGGACACGGTTTTTTCAAATCCAAATACGGTAATTTTTGGTTATGATCGCTCCAAGATCCTGACTTATGTGTTCGCGCTGATGATTGCAAAAGCTTTTGTTTTATCCTCTCGATCGGTAGATATTGCCGGTGAGGTTTCCCAAGGACTTCTTACAAATTATTTGGTTAGACCGGTAAATTATTTCAAATATTGGTTTGCAAGAGATCTTTCCAGCAAAGCCTTGAATTTAATTTTTGTAAGTCTAGAGGTAGGTGCCTTATTTATTATTCTTAAGCCTCCTTTTTTCTTCCAGACCAATTTGGCTCAATTAGGTTTAACAATTGTCTCGCTGTCAATTGCTATCTGTCTTTTTTTTCTTCTTTTGGCTGTTTTTAACTTATTTCCACTCTGGTATCCGGAACAAGCTTGGGGTGCGACCTTCTTACTTCTCATTTTTGTAGACTTTCTTGGCGGGGGCGTTTTTCCATTGGATATTTTGCCGCCTTTTTTGCAAAAAATAATCTACTTAACTCCTTTTCCTTACCTTCTTTTCACTCCAATTCAAATTTATTTGGGTAAGGTCGGATTAGTTGAGAGTTTAAAAGCAATAGGGATCTCTTTAGTTTGGCTTATCATTCTTATTCGAGTATTACAAGGAGTTTGGAAGGTCGGACTAAAAGTATATAGATCAGAAGGAAGATAGAAATGACAAAAGTTAAACGGATTTTATACTATCTAAAAATTTGGTGGATGATGAGCAAGAATTCATTTATCTCAGTGCTTTATACTAAAATTGCTCTAACTATTTTTTTAGTTGGTAAAGTTCTTAGATTTTTATTTTTTTTGATATTTATTTACTTTTTGCTGAAAGGCACAAATAATCTGGCAGGATATACTCTTAATCAAACGATATTTTTCTTTTTGACTTTTAATTTTGTTGATATAGTTTCCCAATTTCTGTTTAGAGAAGTTTATAGATTCCGGCCACTTTTAGTCTCCGGGGATTTTGATTTAGTTCTTATGAAACCTTTTAACGCACTTTTTAGGGTTTTGATGGGAGGAGCAGATGTTATAGATTTAATAACAATTCCCCCGTTAATTTTTGCCGTAATTTATGTAGGAAAACTTCTAAATCCCAATATACTAAATACCGTATACTATATACTGCTTTTAATAAACGGGCTTCTTATAGCAACAGCCTTCCATATAGCAGTTTTGGCTTTAGGAGTTATTACACTTGAGGTTGATCACACAATAATGATTTACAGGGATTTCGTAGCCTTGGGTAAGTTTCCGGTTGATATCTACCGTGAACCAGTCAGATCAATCCTGACCTACTTGATTCCGGTGGGATTGATGGTAACTTTACCAGCGAAGGCATTAATAGGTCTGGTTAGTCCGGTTGGAGTAATGTTGACTTTCACTTTTGGCATAGTAACAATTTTCATTGCAAAAAGATTTTGGAATTACGCTCTAAAGTTTTATACCAGCGCATCGAGCTGATATGCGAAAACTTAGATCTCACGAGCAGAAAAGAATCTTATTATTGGGAGAAAAATTGAGGGAAAATCCTAACACCATTCTCTTATCTATTCCTGTATTTATGTTCGGTGTTATCTTTTATTCTCTTTCGGGCAATAAAGAAGGAATTGCAGGATCTCTAGGCCACTGTGGTATCGCATTTAAAAATTATCACAAACATTTTTGGCAGAAGGATTTTTTGTTGAAGATCGGTTTTTGGCTTTTTAATAAGTCGGCAGATTATGCTACTGGAGAAGGTAAAGTTTCAACGGTTCTTCACGCAGGCCAAATTTCACTCTCTTTAGATAATCTAAATCTAGCTAGAAAAAAATACGAGGAGGCGTTAATGGTTTGTAAAAATCAAAAAGTAGATACAGGGATAGATGGTTATATTTTTGTTCACCTGGCTGTTTTAGATCTAAAAGAAAAAAAGTTAGACAAAGTCAAACTAAACTTGGACAAAGCGCTAAAAATTTTAAATATAAGGTTAGAAGAAAATCCTAAATCTTTATATCTACATATTTGGATGTCTCTTTTGGAACTGACTATGGGTGAGTATTACTTAACGGTAGGTGATAAAATGTTGGCTCGAGCTTGGGCTGAAAAAGCCCAAAATCGTACAGAAAAGTATGATCTTAAAGTCAGAAAACTTGACGTAAAGAGGTTACTCTCAAGAATTGGCAGATTAGGCCCATTTTATCTTTTACTGCTGGCTGCGATGGAGATTTGGGGGAAAAACCGGCTTCTTATTTTTGCGGGAATACTTTTGACTGCTTTTTGCAAAAATTGAGAAGCATCTAAAATCTCAAGGAGAACCGCTTTTCTTTTACTGGAAAAATGTACAATTATATCCCCTGTTTGTTCAGCATAATCAATTTTTTCGCGAGTTAGTTCGATGATCAAAACATCATCTTCTCTATTATATTGGAAGTTCATTTTAATTTGTTACTCCTCTTTCTCAGCCGGATAAAAAGTAATTATTTTCATTATATCACCATAAACTTTGTAAACAACTTGCAAGACATGAGTTTTGTCCAAAGATTTTGAGACAATTATTTTTCCGGGAATATTAGTTATGTCGAAATGTTCCGGTTTTGAAACTACTTGTTCTATTTTTCTTCTGGAAAAAACCAGATTATGCTTTTTCAAAATTAAAAATTTCCCCAAAGCATTTTTTGTATAGATTATCCTCATTAGTTTCTATAATATCAGATAAATGAATAAACTTTTGGTTATTTGCGGTCCGACAGCTGCAGGGAAAACCGTGCTTGCTCTTACTTTGGCGAAAAAATTGGCCCGTGGCCCAAGCACCTCTGATCCTAAGGGAGAGATAATTTCTGCCGATTCGAGGCAGATTTATAGAGGGATGGATATAGGCACGGGTAAAGATTTACCAGTAAATATCAAATATCAAATATCAAATATCAAATCTGATCACCAAAAAATAATTTTTTATGAAATGCAAGGAGTAAAGATTTGGGGATATGATTTGGTTGAGCCGACGCAAGAATTTAGTGTTTCTCAATATTCAAAAATTGCAAAAAGAATTATCAAAAATATTCAAAAAAGAGGAAAACTTCCGATTTTAGTTGGGGGAACAGGTTTTTATATAAAAGCTTTAGTTGATGGAATAGAAACTATAAACATTCCCCAAAATAGTGTGATTAGAAATTCATTGGCTAATAAAACTTCTAACGAGCTTTTTGAAATATTAGCAAATCTTGATCCAATAAAAGCTGCCTGCCTAAATATGTCTGATAAAAAAAATCCAAGAAGACTTGTTAGAGCGATAGAGGTTGCAACTGCGAGAGTGAAAGAGCGAGAGAGTAAAAGAGTTAAAGAAAAGAGATTAAACAGCGATTGTATGTTTATAGGGCTATCGGCCCCGCGAGAGGATTTGTACAAGAGAATTGACCAAAGAGTTGAAGAGAGGGTTAGGGCGGGAATAGAGGACGAAATTATAAAGCTTTTAAAAAAAGGTCTAACTTGGAAAAGTCAGTCAATGACGGCATTAGGATATAGAGAATGGAATGGCAGAGATAGAAAAACAGCCATTGATCAGTGGAAAAAGGATGAGCATGGTTACGCAAGAAGGCAGATTACATGGTTCAAAAAAGATAAGCGTATTAATTGGTTTAATATAACCCAAAAGGATTATCAAAAAAGGGTAGAATTGTTGGTCGAAAAATGGTATTATGGCTCTGGTGCCGAGAAAAATTGAGATATCCTACAAGACAATTATTTTCACAACACTTTTTTTAATATTTTTATGGTTTCTTTATTATATTAGGGATATTATTTTACTTTTTTTTGTTGCACTTCTGATTACAACAATATTAGATCCTTTGATATCCAAACTATCCAAATATAGAATCCCAAGAGCACTATCAACTTTAGTTGTTTACTTCGTATTTATAGGGACGGTTATTGAGGTTGTATCTTCAATAGTGCCTCCGCTTTTGGAACAGACTACCAGTTTTGCAAACAGTCTACCTAGATATATTTCGAACTTAGGAATTGCTCCAGTCTTGAGTGACCAAATCGGTAGAGAACTTTTATCTGTAATTAGTCTTCTTCCCTCACAAGCAGTAAAAGTGACTTTATCCCTGTTTTCGAACATTTTAAATATAATCACGGTGTTAATTCTGACTTTTTATCTTCTTTTGAGTCATCATAAGACAAGTGATCAATTGAAACTTTATTTAGGAGAAACGAGAGCATTAAAAATTAGCAAGCTTGTTGAAAAAGTTGAAAAAATACTTGGGTCCTGGGCAAGAGGAGAACTAATTTTAATGACCCTAGTCGGATTGGCCAATTTTATTGGTTTAATACTTTTAGGGATTCCTTTTGCGTTACCCTTAGCAATTCTGGCCGGTTTGCTTGAGATAGTTCCGTACATAGGACCAATTACTGCTGCAATACCCTCAGTTTTAATTGGTTTTGGAATTTCTCCAATCCTGGGTATGGCTGCCTTAGCATTAGCATTCCTAGTTCAGCAGCTGGAAAATTACGTCTTTGTACCTAAGGTTATGGAAAGGTCAGTAGGAGTGAGTCCGATTGTAACAATTCTTGCCTTAACAATAGGCTTCAGACTAGCTGGAGTTGTAGGTGTTTTAATCTCAGTTCCTGTTGTTTTGTTTCTACAAGTTATATTCAAGGAGTATTCACCTTCAGATAAAGCGTTGCTTTAGCTTGAATTTTTTGATAAAATTACGCTTGCTCTGGAGGAAGGGCAATCGCCCCGAGTGATCCCGCTTTGCGGGAGAATCGAGGGGAGGAAAGTCCAGGCAGCAAAAGGTAGGGTGCCCCGATTAAATTCGGGGATCTCGCCACAGGCGGGACTAGTTTAGAGCCACAGAGACTACAACTCAACCGAATACTCTAAAAGTATCTTGGATAGAGGGTGAAAAGAGGCAATCCTCCCCGCTGCAACCTCCGAATTGGGCAATGCCATATAGGCTTTAGGCACCTTTCCTAATTTGCCCAGAAGTTTGAGGGCTTAGATAGATGATTGCGAGAACAGAACCTGGCTTACTCTCTTCCAGAGCTATTTTAAAAAAGAAAAAATAACTTATGTTGGAGTCTTTTACCTTTTAATTATACAAAAGAGACCCTGAACATTCAGGAAATCTCTTTTGTATATAAGTTTATAGATTAGCTTATTTGTTTCCACCAATCTTAAACATTCTTGTGCCACAAACTTCACAAACTGCTTTTGTAGCATTCTTGCCATTCTTCATTTTATATGGCTCGTGATTTTTCCCTTCTCTTTTGGTGCGGCACTTTACGCAATACATCGACATTTATTATCACCTCCTCTCGACAGGGCAGAAATTATGAACGCACTAAGTATATCACTATTTCTAAGGCCAGAATAAATAGATCTAGGATCAAAGATCTAGCGATATCATTCTTGATTGACCTGACGGAGGTGATATTATCCGAAAAATTGGTATTTTCCTCAACGATTTTATTAACTTTTTCAGGCTCATTTGTGCTTGGAATTTGCCTCTTGACACCTTCTCCCTCCCAGTGAACTAAAAACTTATGTTTAGCTTCTTCTTTTTCTCTTCTGGTTCTTCTTTTTGCCATGTATAATTCATTATAATATTAGGACTGTGTTAATACAAAATGTCTTTCTGGTCTTATTTGGGGTTTGGCTAATAACTTTAAGTGTTTTATTTTATTGGCTATTTAGGCACTATGCAGATTTAACGAAAGACGTTAGTGGCAAAAACCTTAAACAAATTCTTGATAAAATATTATCTGCTGAAGAGAGAAATGCGGTAAACATTCGCGAGTTACAAAAAAATATCAAGAAAATTTATGAAAATGAGAAGTTTTTTATACAAAAAATAGGAATCGTACGCTTTAATCCTTTCAAAGAAACAGGGGGCGATCATAGCTTTTGCTTGGCAATATTGGACGGTAAAAACGACGGGTTTGTAATTACGGGATTACATACAAGAGAAAGAACAAGAATTTATGTAAAAGAAATCAAAAAAGGAATTCTAGATTCCGGGTTGTCAGATGAAGAAAAAAAGACCATAATTAAAGCTCTGAGAAGTAAAGTATGAAAAGTTTAATTAGTTCTAACAAATTAACAGCTGTCTTAGGCTTGATTGGGCTTTATCTCATTTCGTTGGGAATTTCATTCGCAGTTTTTTCATACCTCAAAAAACCCTTGGCAACCCAAAGTATTGTTGTAAATAAAAATACAGATACCGGCCAGACAAGAATTGATCCGAACGAACCAAAAACCGAAAGCTGTCCGATAAACGGCGGAAAGTTTACAAAAACCGAAGAAAATATTTGGCAAGCCAGAAGGCCGCTTACTGTAATGATTGAAAATCATGCTGATTCCCGTCCGGCATCGGGTTTAAGCTATGCTGATGTGGTTTACGAGGCGGTCGCAGAAGGGGGAATTACAAGATTCTTGGGGATTTTTTATTGTGGTGCAGCGGCACAGGATTTAAAGCTTGCACCGGTCAGGTCAGCTAGAATTTATTTTATCGAATGGGCATCAGAGTATGGCAAAAAACCGATTTTTATGCACGTTGGAGGAGCTAACAACTATAGCGGTAGTGGTGATACTGTAAAAGAGGTTAGAGCTTTGGAGACGCTGGAAAGTATAGGTTGGCGAGTTCCCAAGGGGAATGATTTTGATACTACTTATGACTCAGGCTTTCCTGTTTTTTGGCGTAATTATGAGCGCCTAAGCCATCCTGTAGCTACAGAACATACAATGACAGCATCATCTGACGAAGCTTATAAAGAAGCTGAAAAGAGAGGTTTTGGGGCAAAGGATCAAAAAGGAATTTCCTGGAATGAGAAGTTTGTTTCGTGGACTTTTTCCGATGATAAATTACAAAACGCTCCGATTTACTCAACTATTTCTTTCGAATTTTGGAAAAATAAACCCGAATATAATGTTGAATGGAAATACGACCCAAGCTCCAATAGTTATTTGAGATTTAACGGTGGTGTTCCCCATACGGATCTTTTAAATGATCTCCAATTGAAAGCCAAAAACGTTGTAATAATCAAGGTAAAAGAGAAGGGTCCAGTTGACAGGAACTTACATATGTTATATACCACAATTGGTCAAGGTGAGGCCTTAGTTTTTAAAAACGGGCAGTTTTTAAAGGCTACTTGGCAAAAAAGTTCAAGAGAAGCAAGAATAAAGTTTTTAGATGAAAAAGGCAAAGAGATCTCTTTTGTAGGAGGTAATATTTGGATAGAGGTTATTCCAAGCCAAAATGAAGTGACTTATCAATGAAGTTAACTCCTGCCTTGCCGGCAGGCAGGCCTGCCCCGATAAAATGGCTAATCTTTCAGACATAATTACATCAAAAGTGAGAGTAAAACTTTTAGAGTTGTACTTCTCGAATCCAAAAGAGATGTACCATGTAAGGGGGTTGGTACGGCAAGTTGGAGAAGAAATAAATGCTGTCAGACGTGATCTATTGCGCATGGAGTCGGCCGGAATCCTCAAAAAAGAAGTAAGGGGTAATAGAGTTTACTACTGGTTAAGAACTGATTACGGAATGTATGGTGAGTTGCTTTCTATGGCGGCAAAAACTACCGGTTTGGGCAAAGAAATCATTGGAAGCAAAAATAAAATTGGCAATCCTTCTTTTGTTATGTTTTCGGGAAAGTTCGCAAGGCGTAAACCTAGAAAGCGAGAAGACGAAGTTGATGTCCTGGTTGTAGGAGAAATAACTTTGCCGGAGTTGGCAACTCTTATTCGTACTGAAGAATCAAAAAGAGGTAAGGAAATAAACTATACGGTTATGAGTAGGGAAGAATTTGAATTCAGAAAGAAAAGGCGTGACCCGTTTCTTTTGGGAATTCTTTATGGAAGCCGTGTTATGATAATCGGTGATGAAGAGGATTTGGTTTCATAAATGCGATTCCCTAAGCCTGCCAAAAGAGTTTTTCTTATTTTTATTTTGACCCTGTTTGCGCTTTGGATTGATCTTCCGGCAAAAGTATCCTTAGGAGATAAAACAATAGGACATCCTGTCATAAAACAAAGAAGTTTGGATCTGGTTTTAGGTCTGGATCTGGCTGGGGGAAGTCATTTGGTTTTTGAAGCCGATACAACCCATCTAGCCAAAGAAAAAAAAGAGTTGGCACTCTCCGGAGTTCGCGATGTAATTGAACGAAGAGTTAATTTATTTGGTGTTTCTGAACCTAATGTTCAAGCAGCTTCTTTTGAGAATCACGATAGGGTGATAGTTGAGCTGCCGGGAATTAATGATACGAAACAAGCAGTTGACTTAATAGGCAAAACCGCTCAACTTGTTTTTGCAGAGGTTGATACTGCAACGAGTTCTGGAGGATTAATACCCACTAAATTGACAGGAGCGGATTTAGCGGATGCAAAAGTGGTTTTTGATAAAACTTCAGGTAAACCTTCCGTTTCCATCGAATTCTCAAAAGAAGGAGGTTTACTTTTTTCTGATCTTACGGAGAAAAATGTAGGTAAGCCTCTGGCAATACTTTTGGATAACAGCTTGGTTTCAGCCCCGACTGTTCAGGAAAAAATAAGCGGAGGATCGGCTCAAATAAGCGGTAATTTTAGTCTCGATGAAGCTAAGGCACTTGCGATTCAACTTAACGCTGGAGCGCTTCCAGTTTCTGTTAAATTAGTAGAGGAAAGGACGGTTGGTGCGACTTTAGGATCGGAATCGGTCGAAAAAAGTATTAAAGCGGGTATTGTGGGACTTCTGATGGTTCTTTTGTTTATGATTTTGGCTTATGGAAGACTTGGGATTGTTGCCGGAGTAGGTCTTTTGATTTTTGGGATCCTGACCCTGGCTCTATACAAAATTATTCCTGTTGTTTTAACTCTTCCCGGAATAGCTGGATTTTTGCTTTCAGTCGGTATGGCTGTTGACTCCAATATTCTTATTTTTGAACGATTTAAGGAAGAACGAATCCGAAGACCGGTTGTTGAAGCTCTTGAAATATCTTTTGGGAGAGCTTGGGACTCAATTCGCGATGCGAATATCGCTACACTTGTAACCGCATTTGTTTTAGCAAACCCGTTTGATTGGGCTTTTTTGAATACGTCAGGACCTGTTAGAGGGTTTGCAATAACATTGGCGTTAGGGATCGGGATAAGTTTATTTACAGGAATTGTAGTTTCAAGGAATTTGTTAAGACTTTTCATAAGAAAATGAACTGGATGCGTTATCGGCTAATTTATTTTTTGATTTCCTCAGTTGTTATTCTGGCAGGTGTTTTTAGCCTGATAAAATGGGGCCTTAAGTTTGGTGTTGACTTTAAAGGCGGAGCTCTTTTAGAATATAAAGTTTCAAAGAAGACTTCGACTGAAGAGTTAACCAAAAGAATCGGAAAAGAAAATATTAAAGTTACTTCAATTCAAAAAAGTGGAGAAAGTTCTTATCTTTTTAAACTCGGATCAATTACTCAGGAAGAAAAAGATAAAGTCAAAAGCATGGTCGAGAGTGTTTCCGGGGGAAAAGCTGAAGAATTACGCTTTGAGAATGTCGGCCCATCGATTGGACCTGAACTTATCAAAAAGACTATATATGCGCTGACGATCTCTGCATCGTGTATACTTTTATGGGTTGCTTATCAATTTAAAAGTATCAAGTTTGGTACTTCGGCAGTTTTAGCAATGTTTCATGACAGTTTAGTTGTAATAGGGAGTTACTCTCTTTTGGGCCACTTTTTTGGAGCTGAGGTGGATTTTCTTTTTGTTACAGCTCTTCTAACAATTTTGTCATTTTCGGTTCACGACACAATCGTTGTTTATGACAGGATTAGAGAGACTCAAAGAAAACAAGGAGGAGAAATTTATAACTTAGCCAATAAAGCAGCGACCGAAACGATGGTTAGATCTTTAAACAATTCTTTCACAATCATTTTCATGCTTGTGGCACTTGTTCTTTTGGGTGGAAGCACGATCAAATGGTTTGCTATAACGCTTTTGATTGGAACCATTTCCGGTACTTATTCTTCACCCTTCGTCGCCGTTCCAATCCTCGTCACCTGGGACGAGATTCAAGAAAAAATTAGAAAAAGAAGAGAAAAATAAATTTTCTATCTAATTACTAATCTCTTTGAGTCTTTGGAGTAATTTTGTCCTCTCATTTTCAATTTTTTTCTCAACGACTTCTTTAAAAAGTTTGTTTAGGATTTCACCAACCTTAGGTCCTGGACGGAGACGGAGGATTTTCATTATGTCATTGCCGTTAATTTTTAAATCCGCAACAGCGAATGGCTGTTTTTGAACTTCTATCAATCTTTTTTTGAATTCTTCCAGCCTCCAAGAGGTCTCGCTTGCTCCTCCGCCAAGTCTGTCTGCGACTCTCAAATCCAATATATCTTTAAGGTTTTGTTGACCGACATTTCTAATGAATCTTCTTACCGCTGAATCGGTCTGTCTTTCATCTACCGTAAACTGATGCCTTCTGACAAGGGTCACAAGCTTTATTTTCTGCTGATTCGAAAACTTCAGTCGATCAGCAATTCTTCGTGCAATAGCGGCACCTACTATCTCATGGTTATAAAAAGTAATCGTTCCATTTTCTAATTTTTTGAAAGTAACAGGTTTACCAATGTCATGAATCAGTGTTGCCAAGCGAACAATGGGATCTGCCGATTTGCAATATTTCAGAGATAACAAACTGTGAATGCCGACATCGTATATATGATGTCGGCCAGGCGATTTTTGTTCAACACCAAAAGTAGATTCCATCTCGGGTAAAACCTCTTTCATTAAGCCTGAATTTTTAAACATAACCACTCCTTCGTATGCAAATGGAGATGAAAGAATTTTAAAAAGCTCCTCTCTCACCCGTTCTTTGGCAATTTGATTAATTAAAGCCGCGTTCATTTTTATCGCTTCAAAAGTAGAGTCTTCAATAATAAACCCAAGTTGAGAAGCAATTCTTACAGCCCGCATCATACGAAGAGCATCCTCACTAAACCTTTCAGCAGGATTTCCAACAGCGCGGATAATTTTATTTTTTAGGTCTTCTTGTCCATTGAATGGATCAATTAACTTGAGTTTTGGTTTACCCTGAGCGATCCCGCCTTGGCGGGAGAGTCGAATGGCCAGCGCATTTATAGTAAAGTCCCGTCTTTTTAAATCCTCTTCCAGTGTTTTTCCCCAGACGACTTTGTCCGGGTGCCTTTTGTCAGTGTAACCGACTTCAGTTCTATAAGTTGTTATATCAAAAATTCCAAAACCGGTTTTACTTTCCAAACCGACAGTTCCAAATTTATTGTCATAGAATCCTTCAGGTTCAACTTTCAGGATTTCATCTGGCGTAGCATTTGTTGTAAAATCCCAATCATTGGAGATTTTTCCCATCGAAAGTTCTCTTACGGCTCCGCCTACAATATAAATTTCATAAGCTGCCTTATTAAATTTTCCAACTACATCTAACACTTCGTCTGGTATACTAAATTGCATAGTACTTGGCTCATTATACGACATATGAAGTGGGAAGTATTAAATAAAATTTCCAAGGGAAAGATTGTTGATGTTCTTCTTGAAAATAGAAATTTAAAGACACAAGAACAAAAAAGAGAGTTTTTTAAACCTACTCATCCTAACGATTTGGCTTTAGAAAAACTCGGTATTTCTAAAAACGAGGTAAAAAAAGCTGTCGAGAGAATTAAAAAAGCGATAAAAAATAATGAGAAAATCATCGTCTATGGAGATTATGATGCTGATGGGATTTGCGCTACAGCCATTTTATGGGAAACATTATATTCTTTGACCAAAAACGTTTTGCCTTATATTCCTGAGAGATTTAATGAAGGTTATGGACTTAATATCGAAAGTTTAAAAAAACTAAAAGAGGATTATCCGGATTTAGCTCTAGTTATTACTGTTGACCATGGAATTGTCGCTCATAAAAAAATAGATTTTGCAAAAGAATTAGGAATTGACGTGATTATTACTGACCATCATCAGCCAGAAAAAACTAAACCAAAAGCCTTCGCAATTATTCACACCACAAAAATTTCTGGTTCAGGTGTTGCCTGGATTTTCGCTAAGGAAATTAAAAAAAACAATCAGCTAGGTTTAGAGCTGGCTGCCATGGGAACTATCGCAGACCAGTTGACTTTAATTGGTCCAAACAGGTCTTTTGCCAAATATGGTCTTGAAGCGTTAAGAAACACCGAAAGATTAGGTTTACTTGCTTTATTTAGACAAGCTAGGCTTGATCCGCAAAACGTCGGAGCTTATGAAGTCGGATTTATTATTGCTCCAAGAATTAACGCCATGGGACGGATGAAACACGCCATAGAATCTCTAAGACTTCTTTGTACAAAAAGTAAAGAAAATGCCGAAAAACTGTCTTCTCACCTCAATAAAACTAATCTTGACAGACAAAAAGCTGTAGAAGAGATTGTAATTCACGCAAAAAATGCTGCCAATAAGTTGACAACAAAGGGAGTAATTGTTTTAGCTGATAAATCCTATCATGAGGGAGTAATAGGCCTTGCAGCCTCAAGATTAGTTGAAGAATTTCATCGTCCGGCAATCATCCTTTGCAAAAAAGGAGAAATTGCGAAAGCTTCAGCCCGTTCAATCCCGGGTTTTAATATTATCGAGACAATTAGAAAATTGGATGAATTTTTAATTGAAGGCGGCGGGCACCCGATGGCAGCAGGTTTCAGTATAGAAACCAAAAAGATTGAAATCTTTTCACAAAGACTTGAAGAAATTTCACTACCGCTTTTGACAGAGGATTTACTTACTAAAAAACTAAAAATTGACTTGGAAGTTGAGTTTAATCAAATGAATTCTGAGCTGGCAGAAAAAGTTTTAGACTTTGAACCGACTGGTTTGGGTAACCCCGCACCCACTTTTGTTACAAAAGGCGTTCAAGTGGTTGAGGCAAGATTAGTAGGGTCAGACGGAAAGCACCTGAAACTTAAACTTGCTTCGCGTCAAAGCGGGCTTCAAAGAGATTCTCGAGAGTTTGGTGCGATAGCTTTCAATATGGGGGAATATTTTACCCAACTTACGCCAAATATATTTATCGATATTGCCTATAACTTGGTTCTAAACGAATGGAATGGCAACAAAAATTTGGAATTAAAAATTAAAGATATAAAGATTAGTAGCTAACCAGTTATACACTTAGCTCATCGTAATTTTTTATTACTAACACAACTTCTTTAAATTTAATTTGTGGTTCTCCGACCTTTATCACGCTTGCTCCAGTTTTAACAGCAGCCTTTAGTCCTGATAAAGAATCTTCAAAAATAATAGTATTAACAGGTTTTGCTTTCAATCTATTCATAGCGGTAATGTAGGATTCTGGATCGGGTTTACTTTTGACAATATCTTCTGCGGTTATGAAAGTATCAAAGTAGGAATTGATTCCTGCGTTTCTTGCTATTGTTTCAACATATTCTTTTACCGTGGAAGTAACCAGGGCTGTTTTGAATTTATTTTTTATAAGTTCAGTAATAAATTGATGGAAGCCCTTAACAACATCTATTTGTGTGGTTTTTAAGAGTGTGTCCTTTTTAAGCTTTATTTCTTTAAGGATAGAATCTAATAGGATTTGATCATAAATAAGACCTTGTTTTTGGTAATATTCTGATATTGAGACCAGAGGTTTCCGCCCGGAAAAAATTTCTCCCCAATCATTAAGATTTAAATCGAGGTTAGCAATTGTTTTAAGTGCAGACTTATATGCTTCAAAATTAATTTTTTCGGTAAGGGTAACCGTCCCATCCATGTCGAAAAGAAAGGTATTTTTACCTAAAAATAGCTTTCTGTAAAGGGGCTTTATGAAATCGAATTTATTTGTTGTTGGCATAGTGTAGAAACTATGGTATAAAAATAACCTTCTTAGCGTGAGAGGTATTTTTATTCTCGAAGAGTTTGAGTCCTTCTTTAAATTTACTTAGCGGAAGAGTGTGGGTTATTATACTTCCAAAATCTATCTTACTGCCGTTTAATAATTTGAGTGCGGTTTTAATTTCTTTTTTTCCTTTAAAGCAGGCATAGGAATTTGAACCGACTAGGTTAATTTCTTTAAAAAATAAAGATCTAGCGTTTAGATGTAGCAAGAATCCGTTTGGGTAAACCCCTAAAACAATAACTTTTCCCTTTATTCTGACAAGCTCTATAGCTAAGTTAAGAGTTTCACTGTTCCTTCTCCCTACTGCTTCAATTACTAAATCAAAACTTCCCTTATGTTTCAAAATTCGTTTTCGTAAAGTTTTCTTCCCGACAAGGAATACACTTTTTGCCTTATGATATAGGGCTAACTTCATGCAGGTCATACCTACAGAGCCGTCACCAACGATTGCTATCTTTTTATTTGAGAATCCACCCGCAAGGTTCATACAATGTACACATACTGAAATTACGTCTAAAAGAGAGCCAGATGTATATGTTATTTTGGGATTTAGTTTATGAGCGTTTTGGGCAGGAACAACTATATATTCCGCGAATCCACCATTTATATTTTTACCTAGGGCTTTGATGTTCAGACAAAATTGGTAATTGCCCGATTTACAGAAGTGGCAATTATTACAATTTATTATCGGCTCTACAGCTACCCTGTCTCCAACTTTTATATGTTTAACATTTTCGCCTACCTTTATAACTTCTCCTGCTATTTCGTGGCCAAGGACAGGGTGGATATTTATTTCTCTTTTCAAAATTTTGTGAATTCTCTGAACATCACTGCCGCAAAGTCCAGTGGCTTTGACTTTTATCATTACATCGTAGGTAGATACCAAATGGGGATCAGGAATTTCTTTGAGCTGAATTTTTCTTGATATGATGATAGCTTTCATTCCCGATTCATAAATACTTACTTAGCGATCTCGTCCTTCCGGAGGTTGCTTTGATGAATTCATATAATTTATCTATAGGTCTGCCGCTTTTTATCTCTCTTTTTGCCTTATAGTAACCATCTTCAAGACCCTCTGCTTTTTCAGCTAAGTATAATAATGTGCCAGCATTTACCGCTACAATATCCTCACGAGCCGGCTCACCCTTACCAGCAAGTACGTCAACGCCCAGTTTGATATTTTGCTCTACGCTACTCCCGGGTTTTATCGAACCTCTTCCATATCTAGGTAGATCTAGTATCTCTGATGGTTGGACATGTATTAATTGACCAACAACTCCATCTCTTATGCCGATAATTGAAGTTGTGCCAAAAATACCTATTTCATCTAGGAAATGAACACCGTCATCGGTTGTTGAAACGGTCATTGCGTTTTTATAATTAAACCTTTGCATTACTTTTATTGATAATTCGACATTAGGGTGGGCTAGCCCATAAAGCATGTTAGAGGGCCTGAAGGGTAAGATCATAGCTGCCAAACCGAAGCTTAATACATGTGGAGCATAGAATAAACCACCATAATGGCTGTTAAAGTTAGGAATTCGATTTTCAATTTTATAAAAACCCAGACCTGTCTTTTTCATTACAGAGGTCATTATCTTTGAGTCTAAGTCAGTATTTGCTCCTACTAGCTCGATGAATTCAGCAGACCCAGTTACAGAGGACGTAGAACTTGAGCAAGGTTTTGCAATATATACCCCCAACGAGGCTGCAACAATTCCAGCACAGGAAGATACGTTCATGGTTTTAATACCCTTTTTTCCACTTCCCGCCAGACCAATTACCTTGTTATTTTTTCCCTCCATGTGGATTTCACTCAAGGATCGAGGTGTATAGCCGTCTAGTGAAAAAGCTGCGCGTATAAATCCGGTTACCTCCTCCACAGTTGGACCTTTAGCCATGACACCATTGAGTAAAACACCCATAAAAATGTTCTTTTCTCCACTTTCATAGCTTTTTCCCGGCTCCATAAGCAATACTTGTTGGAAAGCAGCGTACGCCAATTCTTCCGATAAATTGTGGCCCACATTAATTAGGTAAATAGCTTCGTGTAGTTGGTTGTGGATATCTAGAGTTTTTGTAAATCTTGTCTTTAATGCCATAGTTTAAAAATATCGATTAATTTTTCTACATAAATTTCCTTATAATTAAACCACTTTTTGCTTTTTAACTTACATTCTTGATATATTTTTTGTAATTCACTTAGGTTGTAATTTCCTATATGAGACATCATTTGAAAAACGACGTTGCTCTCTGGCATTTTATAAACTCCTTCTCCTTCCATAATTCTTTTATAAATTTGTGCTTTGGACATTTCAACACTTATGGTAGAGTCTGGAAAACTCTTTGACATTTTTGGATGATTATTGAACCCCTTTATGATAGGTGAGTAAATTGCTCCAATAAAACCGGTTTTCATAATTTCTCCCTTTTTCATTTTTTGTAAAGTTTTTTGTGCAAAATCAACATAAAGGTGTTCGTCAATTCCTAACATTACTAAAACATCTTCGTAATCTTCTGAAATTATTAGGTCGATGAAGTCAGCTGTCATTAAAGCTAGAGATAGTTTTCTTCGGAAGTTCATATGTTTATCCACCTTTCCATGACTTACATAGTATTCATGAAGTTCTTCTTCAGAACTGTCAAATTCTGAATCTACCATATATTTTCCGGAAAGATACATTGTTCTGAGGACATTAAAGGCATCGTATTGACTTCTAATAATAGATCCTTTATTTGTTTCGAATCCCAATTTAAGAATAAAGTCTTTATACTTTTTGGCCAGTTCTAGAGTTTTTAAAAGTGGTATATTTTTCCCATTGTAGGCATCTAAATCACCTAATACCATTTGTACTTTTACGCCACCCTTTTGCATGGTTATAGCGTTAAAAATTTGAGTGAGAGTTCCCATGTGTGGTATCCCAGATAGTCCAATTCCTGTTGAAACGATTACCTTTTTACCTTTTTTATAATCTGATGAGAACTTATCTGCACCATTGTGACAAAGCCATCTAGTTCTCAATTGTTCTTTTTTTAACTTACCTAAGTTAAAGTTTATCTTTTCCCCGAATAAAGGATTATACCCGAATTCAAGTATTAGCTTTTTGTAGTACTTTTGATTAAAAGCAAAATTCATTTGTTTCCTTTTAACATAAATAACCTCCTTTTCTGGAGGAGGTTATGGTTTCTTTTTAATATTTTGGGATTATTACACCAAAACCTCGACGCCCCAAATAATAAGGCGAACAAAGAGTTTAGTGTAAATATGGTCAATTTGATTCACAACCCTAGAATTTTACAGGGTTTTATTTCTTCTTGTCAAGATCAAAACGGACAACTACAATACAAGTACAATTTAATAAAGAAATGGTTAGAACTTTGGTTTTGGAAAGTATTGAAAAAATCGGTAAAAAAGTAAAGCTTGCGGGGTGGGTGAAGACGGTTAGGGATCATGGAAAAATTACTTTTATCGACCTTCGTGACAGAAGCGGGGTGATTCAGTGTGTTGGACAAAACTTACCCAAGGTGAGTGTTGAAAGTGTTGTTGAAGTAGAAGGTTTAATTAAAGAAAGACCGGTTAAACTTATTAATCCCAAGATCGAGACAGGTAAAATCGAAATTCAAATTGAAAGTTTAAAAATTTTATCTTTTGCTCAAGAGTTACCCTTTGATATGGGGAAGGAGGATTTGGATCTGGAACTTTCCACATTATTGGATTTTAGGCCTCTTACCTTAAGAAATCCCAAGGTTAACGCTATTTTCAAAGTGCAGGAGGTGGTTATAGATTCATTTAGAAAAGCAATGAAGGCAAAAGATTTTTTTGAATTCCAATCTCCTGTTTTTATTCCCGAAGTTGCGGAGGGGGGCGCAGAAGTTTTTAAAGTACCCTACTTCGGCCATGAAGTCTATCTATCCCAAAGCCCGCAGCTTTATAAACAGATCTTAGTAGGGGCTTATGAAAGAGTATTTACTGTAAATGAAACCCTAAGAGCAGAGCCTTCAATGACAACGAGGCACTTAACCGAGGTAACCACCTTAGATGCAGAGTTTGGTTTTATTGATTCATGGATGGACGTTAAAGAAATGGCCGAATATACGATCAAATATATGCTAAAAGCCGTTGAAAAAGAATGTAGCGATATTCTTAAAGAATTTGGAACTACAATTCCAAAATTTACTGAAAATATTCCAATGATTAAACTCCGCGAGGCTCAGGAAATAATTTATAAAAGAACAGGAAGGGACAATAGAAAAGAACCGGATCTGGAGCCTGAAGACGAAAGGGAAATTTGCAGATGGTCGTTAGAGGAAAAGGACAACGATCTTATTTTTATTTCCCACTATCCAGTCAAGAAAAGACCATTTTATACTTATCCTGATCCTGATGATCCCGAATATACAATGAGTTTTGACTTGCTTGGAAGAGGGACGGAATGGATGACCGGTGGGAGAAGAATCAACGACTATAAATTTCTTTTGAAGATGGCAAAGGAAAGAAATGTTGATCCTAAAAAATTGGACCTTTATCTTCAGGCATTTAAATTCGGTATGCCTCCTGAAGGCGGTTACTCTTTCGGTTCAGAGCGGATTACTATGCATATCCTGGGACTAAAAAACATTCGTGAAGCCTCTCTTTTTCCCAGAGATATGGAGAGAGTTGATGTCAGACTCTCAACCTTAAAAAATGACCAAGTTTCGAGAGTTTCCAAAGATAAAAGGAAAGGTCGAAAGTAGTTAAAATGTTAAACTAGGATAATATGACTGATTCAAAAAAACACGAAGTTTTAGTAAAAAAAGAGCTAACTCGCATATTGCGAGTAATAAGAGAACGTTATCAACCCTTAAAAGTTATACTTTATGGTTCAACAGTTACTGGACAAATAAACGAATGGAGCGATATAGACCTGGTGGTTATTAAAAATACTAAAAGGCGTTTCTATGATCGCATTGGAGAGGTTGTAAAACTTGTTAAACCGAGAGAGTCGCTTGACGTGTTAGTTTATACCCCCGAAGAATACGCTCGTTTAACTAAAGAAAGCTGGTTTGTGGGTGAGGAAGTCACTAAAAAAGGAAAGGTAATTTATGCAGTATAAAATTACATCGGAAATTATTACCAAATAATTTATGTTAAAAGTAAGTGTAATTATTCCGACCTACAACAGAAAAGAAGTTCTCAAAAAAGCTGTCCAGAGCGTCTTAGACCAAACATTCGGGAATTTTGAACTTATTATTGTTGATGATGGATCAACAGACGGGACCGAAGAAAATTTAAGAGGGTTTCTTGAAAATCATAAAAAACTGTTTTACTTTAAACAGGAAAACAAGGGTGTAAGCGCTGCGAGAAATTTGGGTATTTCCAAGTCCAGTGGTGAATATCTTTCATTTTTAGACAGCGATAATACATATCACTCAAAGTTTTTGGAGGTAATGACTGGAGTTTTAGATGAAAATAATGAGATGGTTATGGCTTACAGCTCACAAAATTTATTTCTGGTTTCCCCGGATGATGAAAGGCATTTAAAAGTTATTGCTAGAAAAGTGAGGTCTGTTGAGTACAATCCTATTAAACTTCTTCGTACAAACTATATAGATGTGAATGCTGTTTTGATTAGAAAAAGTATTTTAGATGAGATAGGTTTTTTTGATGAATCCCTCAAGAGTTTAGAGGATTGGGATCTTTTTGTACGTATGGCAATTAGACATCCTTTCAAAATAGTGCAAGTAGACCAAGTTTTGGGCGATTATTATTATCCGGAAAATTTTGATACGATCACAAATAAAGTTCTTTCAAAAAACGCAATCAGAACTTATATGGGTAAACCATCAACTGATGAATCTACACAAAAGATTTTGAAAAATATCGAAAGATATCTTTCCGAAAGTAAAAACTGATTTTTCCCCTTGTAATTTTACCTCATACAATCTAAATTCTAGATTGTTTCATGAAACTTCGAAGTTTTCCTAAAAATATTTTTTATTTATGGACTGCCCTTTCAGCCTTTGTTGTGACCGGAAGTTTAGTAATTTTAACCAAACATCCCAAGGAGATTAGAAAACAAAATATTCCCCAAAAATATCTGTCTTTCTCCGATTTACCAATGTTAAGCGGAAATACTCCCGAGCCTATTATGTCTGCCGAGGCAGCGTTAGCCGTCGATATAACTTCCGGAGAAGTTTTATTTGAAAAATCTCCCGATGAGCCTTTGCTTCCTGCTTCGACTACAAAAATTATTACAGCCTTAGTTGCAATGGACTATTATTCCGATGATATGATTTTGCAAGTCGGTAAGATAAAGATTGAAGGGCAAAAAATGGGACTTCTGGAGGGAGAACGAATTAGAGTCAGGGATCTTCTGGACGGGCTTTTAATTTATTCGGCGAATGATGCAGCTGAAGTCTTAGCACAAAATTTTCCAGGAGGAAGAGACTTTTTTATTTATTCGATGAATCTGAAGGCTAGACAGCTTCATTTAGATAACTCCAGTTTCAACAATCCCGTGGGTCTTGATGATGACGGACAGATGATGAGTGCCAGGGATTTGGTTAAAGCCTCGAATTTTGCAATCAAAAACTCTGAATTTGCAAGTATTGTTGCAACCAAGGAAAAGACGGTCAAAAGTGTAGACGGTAAAATTGCTCACAAATTGGTAAACCTGAATAAATTAGTAAAAGACGTTGAAGGAGTGTTGGGTGTTAAAACAGGATGGACCGAGAATGCAAAAGAAAATCTCGTAACTTATATTGATCGAAATAATAAAAAGGTTATGATTGCCCTTTTGGGGAGTGAAGATAGATTTAGTGAAACAAAGCAGTTGATAAACTGGATATTTTCAAATTATCAGTGGGGGCAGTAGGTTTACTTTTTTTCCTCTCCATAGTAATCTCTTGATATGGCCGGCACGTAGGCAAAAAAGTTTCTATCCCCTTCAAAAACGAATATTGGTTGGTAAAAGCTTTCGGGTATACCGGAGTCGTAATATGCGAGATAAATTTTTCTTATCGTAACTTTTCCGTCTGAATTTTCACCAAGGTTTGCGATATAGGCATTTCCGCCAGTCAACTCATCAACTGCTTTTTGGGTTATTATGATAGGGTAAGTCGCAGACTTGCTTTCATCGATAGAAAAATAGTGATATTGTCCTGCAAATACTTTCTTTCCGGCTTCAGGCGATCCGCTAACTAGAAACCAAACATTTGCCTGATCAGGATTATTTCCAATATTGGGCAGATTGTTATAATCTTTTCTGTAGAGATTAACTTTTATAAATTGAGCTTCGGACAATGAGTTAGCTGTTTTTAATTTTTGATCCTCAAGTACTAAGAATTCATGCACGGCAGGCCCGGATAAGTCTGGGAGTAATAATCCGGCTCCAGCAAGGAATTCTTTAACACGACTGATAGCGACTTCCGGAGGAAGAGGGCGGAATGTAAGAATTGATCGGTCTGCGGCCAAATCATAACTTATTGAGAAGGTTAAGTTTACCGTGTTTAATTCGAGGGTAGACGGTAAACTTTGATGCTTGAAAAGAAGGACTGTAGGCGAGAGCTCAATAGGTTCGTTGGTAAACCCGAGACTTGCGGCTTTTTTCCTCGCGTTGGTTGCGCTAAAAAGGTTCGGTGAACTAGAAGGCATAAAATAGATTTTTGCCTGTTCTCCCAGTTTGGGCAGGTTTCCGGTAGGAGTCTCAATCTTGTATTCAAAATTCGGAAGGTCCTTATTTTCAGGAAACGCCAACTTCGGGAGTTTCCCAAATAATAGTGTTGGAGCAGGAGGCGGTGTAGGGTGGCTTTTTATGTAAAGTTTTTGGGCAAATGAAAAAACAATCCTGAAAATTATGAAGGCAATTAGAAAAATGACAGAGTAGCGGATAACTCTTCTGGTTGTTATTGCAACTGTAGTCAAGGAGGCAACCATATCACTTTGAGTATAGACTTAACAGATGCTAGAATTCAAATATGGTTCGAACACGTTTTGCTCCTTCTCCGACCGGACTTTTGCACATTGGAGGCTTAAGAACGGCTCTATATGCTTATGCATTAGCAAAGAAAAGCGGTGGAGATTTCATACTAAGAATTGAAGATACTGACCAAAAAAGAGAAGTGAAGGGCGCAGTTAAAGCTTTGCAAGAAACTCTTACCAAATTCGGAATTGACTGGAACGAATTTTATATCCAGTCGGAAAGGCTTAAAACCGGGATTTATGAAAAAGCAGCCCAAATATTAATTAAGAATGGCCATGCCTTTTATTGTCAATGTAAAGCCCGTAATGCAGACGAAGAAGGTTACTCATCTAACTTGCGAGACGTTTGCCGTAATAAAAAATTAACTTCGGGCGCAATAAAATTGAAAGTTCCTGAAGGGCAGGAGCTTTCATACTTCGATTTTGTGCATAAGAAAAAAATTTATTGGAATACTGATACTGTTTATGACGCAACTCTTCTTAAATCGGATGGTTTTCCGACGTACCATCTGGGAGCTATGGTGGATGATTTGGATATGAAAATAACCCATATTTTAAGAGGTCACGATTGGCTTCCCAGCACTCCGATTCATTTGCTGATATTTGATTTTTTGGGAGGGAAAAGGCCTGAAATTGGGCATCTAACTGATATATTATCAGCTGTAACCGGCAAGAAACTTTCAAAAAGGAGAGACTCTGTTTTTTGTGAACAATACCTAAAAGACGGCATATTGCCGGAGGCTCTTTTAAATTTTGTAATGCTTCTGGGCTGGGCTCCCAAAGATAACAGGGAATTTTTCAACCTTAGGCAGTTTGTCGACAACTTTAACATTGAAGGTTTTCAGCAAGCAAATCCGAGATTTTTAATAGATAAAATGCTCTGGTTTAACGGATTTTATATAAGACAGAAAACTTCTGAAGAGCTTTATGATTTATTTAAGCCGTTTTTACCGGAAAAAGCAGAACAAAGTTTAGTCTATGAGATTATTCCTTTGATCAAAGAAAGGATAAAAAAGCTTTCGGATTTCACTAGCTTGGCTGGGTTTTTCTTTGAAAAACCCAAGGTTGACAAAAACCTTTTTGCAAAAGATTATAAAATTCACTTAAAAAAAGCCATCGAGGCGTTTATGGCAATGAGGGGGTGGAGTAATGAGGCAATAAATAAAGAACTTCTCGAAGTAATAAAAGACAATGGCTTTAAAACCGGCGACTTTTTTATGACCCTGCGAATTGCTATTACCGGAAGCAAATTTACTCCTCCTATTAATGAGTCAATGGTGATACTTGGGAAAGATGAAACTTTGGACAGGTTGAAAAATTTATAAATGTCAAAAACTGCCCCTAAAATTGAGTTCGAGGGTTTAAGAAGTAAGCTCAAGCTAAAAAAGCTTGAGGCCCAAAACTTATTTGTCGAAAAGTATCCGCAAGCGTTTGATGTAAGTAATCTTCGAAGACGTTCATCGCAACTTCTAGGCGCAGGAATTCTTACAGGAACATTATTTCTGGCCATACCAAATGTTGACTTAAAGTCCTTACCTCCTCCAAACCAAGAGGTTAAGAATGTAGAAATTTCCAGTTTGACTAAATCTTTATCTGGAATATTGCCGGATAGAGTAAGACCTTTAACACACGATGAGGAAAAGAAAGTTGAACAAATACTTCAAAATAATCTTAATATTAAAGCTAAAGCAACTCTTGAAGGTGAACATTTAAATACAACTTATGGCATTATCGGAGCCGAACAACACCTGGCACGTTTTCCAGGGGATTCAACTAACTATCATGGTCAAGGAATAATCTTACGGGAGGGAATGGCTCCCGGACTCGGTGCATGGGGGTATTTTGCATCATCTAAAGAAAAACTTACCCAAGATTTGGAAGAAAAGGAAAAATGGTATGCGGTGGTTCAAACTCTTTATCTTGAAAGTTGGAATAGAAGGTTTCCATATTTGAGAGATTGGTATAAATATAGAAAGGTTTTAATAGTAAACACCAAAAATGGTAATGCAGTTGTGGCCGACGTCGCGGACTCAGGTCCGGCAGCATGGACAGGCAAACATTTCGGCGGAAGCCCGGAGGTTATGCAATATCTAGGAGGAGAACGATACAAAAAGGGATCGGTTTTAGTTTTCTTTGTTGACGATCCTGAAAATAAAATCCCTCTGGGTCCGGTGTATTATAATTACAAGGAAATATGAGTAAAATTTTTTACGATCATTTAGTAGATCTCGAAAAAACCGAAAAAGAGATCAGAAAAATAGCCAAAACTAGCGAAGAGCGGGAAGAATTGTGGCAGTTGGTCGACGAACTTCTTCACCACAAAGTTGTGGGTTGTATCTTGGATAACCTTCCAAGTAAGCATCACAAAAATTTTTTAACCAGGCTTGATGAAAGTCCATATGACGAGGCTATTTTAGATTATTTGAATGAAAAAATAGAAGACGATATTAGAGTCTTGATTAAAAAACAAATCAATGATTTCGAAAGTGAATTTCTTGGATTAATCTATCCAAAGCAAAGGGAATATTAGCCGACCTGCTTCTTGTTTTTGGAGTAGATGAATGATATATTATCTAAGTTCATGAAGGTGGTGAGTAAAAGATGACAAGACTTTTTGTAGGCAATTTGCCTTATACTGTTACGACCCAGGATATAACTGATATGTTTACGCCCCTTGTAAAAATATCTTCGGTTAACCTGATTACTGATAAGTTTACGGGCAGGAGCAAAGGATTTGCTTTTGTAGATGTGGACGACGATAAAGAAGCGCAAAATGCAATTGAAAAATTAAATAATTCCGTAGTTCAAGACAGGAATATAGTTGTTTCGGTTGCGAAACCGCGGGAAGAAAGACCGGCAGGCCCAAGTTACGGAGGAGGTTTTAGGAACGACAGAAGGGGAGGGGGAGATAGGAGAGATTTCAGGCGAGGAGACAATAGATCTCGAAGATAATCTTTACTTTACTTTTTGAGGTTTTTCTTCTTTTTTCCAAGATAATATTTGTCATAAAGAAGATAGATAATTGGAAGTATTCCTGCTGAGTTAACAATCAGTAGGAATACAAACCAGTATTTTTGTCCTTTCCTTGCTGATTTCCACAGAGTAATTCCTTTTAAGACTATTTCCCAAACGGACAAGATTATAATGACAGGTGTACTTATTTGGCCAATGTCATTAAGATTCATTAAAATAACTCTAACATAAATGATAAAGGTAACTCAACTAACAAAAAAATTTAAAACTCACGGTGGTGAGTTTACAGCCGTTGACAATATGAAGCCAGAAAATCCTTCGGTTTTAGGAATAATAACAGCAAGTTTATTAGTCCTCGGCAGCTACCTATTTTCCAAAATACAGATATAACAGCATAGCTGATATGTTTACTTTGGTGTGCATTATAATGGACAAATTTTTAATCCTCACTAAAGGCGGAGAGCCTTTTGCTGAACTTAGAGCGCTTCCTGAATTTAAAAAAAAGCTCATTATGCACTCTGCTGGTTCATGGAAAGGTACTGATTTAGACAACGACAAACTCTGGACAAAAGTTTTTAAAAAGAAATCAAGACAAGCCTCTCCTTGAGAGAATCCCGAATCTTCAGATTTTCTCTAATTACAGAAACTAATGAAACTATTTATGTTCTGTTAATAAAGAAGTAAAGTATATTGTGAGACTTCAAAAGGAGAAGATAATTATTTGGCTCACTGCGATTACAGGAATTGTTTTGGTTTCTATTCTTATCGGTTATATCCGTTTTAGAAAAACTGATACTGTTCGTAAAAATGAAGAATTGACACTCATAGTTACGCCGACAGCCTATGTATCTCCTGTACCAACATTAGAACCATCAACTGACATCAATGTTCTTCTTTTAGGTTATGGAGGAGAAGGGCATGATGGAGGAAGCCTGACTGACTCAATTACTCTGGCAGATATTAATCCCAAACGAAGTGTCGTAACTCTAATTTCTATTCCCCGCGATTTATGGGTTAATAACAATAAAGTAAACGAAGCCTATACTCAAATTAACGGCGCACAGGCAGCAAAAAAGGCAGTTAGCGAAGTAACCAACCTGCAGGTTAAATATTATGCCTCAGTTGATTTCGGAGGATTTACGGGAATAATTGATATTTTGGGAGGAATAAGCGTCAATGTTGCCCATACTTTCGATGATTATTTTTATCCGGTTAAAGGCAAAGAAAGTGGAACTTGCGGCAAAAGCCCAGAAGATCTTAAAGCAATTAATGCAACAATGTCAGGTTTTTTGCTGGAGAAGGAGTTTACATGCAGGTACGAACACATTCATTTTGATAAAGGAATTCAAAACATGAATGGCGAAACTACTCTTAAGTTTGTCCGTTCGCGCCATTCTGAACAATTCGGCACTGACTTTGCCAGATCTGAAAGGCAACGTGCGGTTTTAATTGGCCTAAAAGATAAACTAATATCTTTAGGTGTTGTTCAGAAAATAGATCCTTTGTTTCAGAAACTTAAAAGTTCGTTCAAAACAGATATAGATTTGGATGCCGTAAAAAGTTTTTTGAGTTCACATCCGGACGTCTCAAAGTTTGAAGTAAGACATATTTATTTAAACGAAAATAATGTTTTAAAATCAAGTGTTGGCCCGCAAGATCAGTATATTTTGGTTCCAAAGGCAGGAGATAATAACTGGTCTGAAGTTCAGAAATATATCAAGGATAATTTGAAGTAGCTTTCTCATCCCTATCGTTCATTTCGTAAAGAGCGACGATAAACAGCGATTCACTCCAGCCGAGGGGAGTATTGTCGTTATACTCGGGAGAATTTGAGAAATAAAGTTCGGGTAAGCCTTCCGGAGTATCTTCCGCAATTAAGTCTTTTATGAGTTCTTGCGCCTTTTCCTTGTTACCCATTTTTTCATAAATTATCGCAAGCCAGGAAAGACCAAAAGTCCACTCAGCTTCTTCACTGACACCGTCTTTATTTCGGTTGTAATAGCGATCTCCTTTATAGCGGATTAGTCCGCGTTCCCGCTTCAAATGATACTCAACGTTAGTTAATATTTGATCACGTTGTTCGCTGTCTACAATGTTATATGGCCAGATTAAAGAAAGTTGGGAAAGATCAACAAATTTGCTTTCGGATTCTCTGGGAAGAATTTGATTTAGAGTTTTTTCTCCTTCGTGGATTAGTCTCACCGGCACTTCTATAAACGGAAGTTTTGAAACAGACTTTAGGCCCGCGACACATGCACCAAGCGAAGATGAGTGAAGTTCTTCTTTCTCTTCCCACATTCCCGAGTCACGGTCTTGCCAATACTCAATTGAATCAAGATACTTGACAAGTTTGTTGACTATTCGCTCCTGATCGAGAGATTTAATGATCGATCTTTTTTGATTGATCTCAAGTTCTCCAAGCCTGAAAAGTATACAGCCCACAGCGTCATTTTGCTTGTTACCCCAAGCATCCCAAAATTCGTCGAATGTTTCGGGATGGAAACGAGCATGAATGTATTGATAAGCCTCTGTCGGCTTGTTTTTAATGGCCCAGTCGATTTTATGCTCGTGCTTAAGTAAAGTTTCAAGAATTGCTTTGTAAGTTGTCTCAACTGTTTTCCAGTCGCCAATTACCTCAAAGGCAAGCGTTTCATAAAAATTATCTCTGAGCCAGGATTTATTATATCCTGTAGAACTGTCTTTCTTGGAAGCCGCAAAAAGTCCTGTTTTATAACGCAGACTTTTAAGAATTTGCAGGTGCCTTTTAATAAGCTCTTTATAAGTAAGTCTCGCCATGCTAATTTATTATATATCGTTATGAAAATTAGAGGAGTGATTGCCTTATCTAGGTGGAAGGAACATGTTTGGTTTGTGTTGCCACTAACCCTTCTGGGTTTTCTTTTAGCCTGGAGGACGGGAATTAAAAGGCTCGATTTTAAAATTTTGGGAGTTGTTCTGGCAAATCTTTTGGCTGTTTCATATGCCTTCATGATAAATGACGTAGAAGATGCGGATGACGACCTTTTTTTAAAAGAAAAATCTATCAGGAATCCAGTTTCAAATGGGCTGATTAGCAAAACTTTCGGCTACATAGTCTCTTTTTTTGTAGCTTTAGCGGCATTTTCAATATTTATAATTCTAGGTAAACCGGTTCTTTGGTGGGGTGTTGGACTTCTTCTTATTTCCTATTTTTACTCGGCAAGACCGGTCCGTTTGAAATCTTGGCCTTTTGTGGATTTGGTATCACATTCTCTGATGCTTGGAGGACTTTTAATTTTGACCGCATACTCGGCTTACTTAACTTCTGTCGGAAAAGCTTGGTATATTATTGCTGCAGCAATATTTTTTTCAATCTACGGTCAAATTTATAACCAATTGAGGGACTTAGATGCCGATAAAAAATCCAAACTTAAAAATACAACTATCTTTTTGGGAAAAGAGAAGTCGCGCTATCTTTCGTACCTGTCTTTATTTTTGGGAATAAGCTGCCTGCTTATTTCTCTTTTTAAAGGACTTTTTCCGCTTTGGCTGATCCCCATACTACTAATAAGTGTCTTATTAAGTTTTATGTTTAAAAAAGATAAAGATTTTAGAGGAGCCAGTTTTGTGGATCCTACCGGAGAATATCAACTTAGCGGTTACATAATCATGAATGCTGTAATTTTTAGCTGGTTTCTAGTTTCCGTTCTAATATAGATTGTGGAGTCAATTTTGACCCCTTTTATAATTCTATTGTTCTTCAAAGATCAACTTGAAACTTTGTTGAAGCTTTTGGAATCGTAGAGAACTATTGCCAACTAAATACTGGGACTTTGATGGTTTCTTGAATCTTTATTTTTGATTGAATTTGTTTTTCTACCAGTCGGTCAAGCCTTTTTGAAATTTCTTCACTGTAATACCGCTCTCCGCATTGTATGCAAATTTCTAAAGGCACATTTTTTACTACAAAAAGTCGATCTCCCCAACGGAAATCAATATCAACGTTTTTTATTTTAGTTTTTCCTTTACAAAAATAACAATTAGACACGATTTTTTACCTCCTTTACTCTTGTTTTATAATCGACCCATGTGGGCGGTTTTGGTCGATATACAGTTATAATTAATAGTCTTGTTCCTCTCGTACCGCAAACTATATGTAAATTTCTCGATCCCACAAGACAACTTTCGCCCCTTGGATCATTCGAGTACTTTTCGATTATATCACCTTTGAGAATGACTTGTTCAATTTCGGCTATAGTAATTTGTTCGTCTTGTCGTTCTTGGTGAGCATGGAAAGATAAATCATATTCATTTTTACGTACTTTGTTTCGAATATTATGAATATCCATTTATTTTATTGTACCAGTTTGGCTAAATCCTTTTTTTAGTCCCCGATTCATCGTATTGAGATGAACTTGACCTGTGTAAGTTATTTGTTTCTGGTCTCGATTAATAGGGATTAAAAGGCTAGATAGAGGTATCTGAGAAAAATCTTCGGACTTAAATTATGTTAGGCGGGTTGGGTGTTTATAAGGTCCAATTTTGTGGATCCTACCGGAGAATATCAACTTAGTGCCTACGTAATCATGAATACCGTAATTTTTAGTTGGTTTCTAGTTTCCGTTCTAATATAGTTTGAGGAGCCTGATATTTCTTAATATAGCCTTATAATCTTACAAATACCAGATGTGTCTACTTGTATTACACCCGGTGTGATCAAGTAGTAGAACAAGCGTTAAGTAATTTGATAGAATTAAGTAATGAGTTGGCTCTTTTTTGCTTTACTTTCACCCGTTGTCTATACAATTAATAATTTTATTGATAAATATGTCGTGAGCCGGGAAGTAAAAGACTATGGGGGTATGCCTATATACTCTGCTATTGCCAGTTTTGTCTTTGGAACAGTTTTTTGGATTGCTAGTGGCTTTCCGCAGCTTTCTTTCAAAGATGGTTTGCTAATAATAATGTCTGGAATGTTTACCGTTTGGGCAGTTGCTTTTTACTTTAAAGCTCTATCGGATGAAGCAACCAGTAAAATTATTATTCTTTTCCAAATGGGACCGGTCTTAATGTTGATTTCCTCGTATTTATTTTTACGTGATTTTATTACTCTTAGTCAGTTTTTAGGATTTATCTTAATTATGGTGGCGGTAATTGGAGTATCAGTGGAAAGAGTGAACATGACTTTCAAGCTATCATCGGTATTTTTCCTGATTTTGGCAAATCAAGTTTTTTGGACAGCAGCAGGTATTCTTTTTAAATTTGTTGTCGAATCTAATTCCTTTGTAAAAGTCGTCGCTTATGAAAGCTGGGGTATTGCGTTAGGTGGGTTGGCTTTATTTACTTTGTTTGCTTCAATTCGAAAATCTTTTATAGGTACTCTGTTTACAATAAAAAAATATGCCTTTGGAATTATTTTCTTTAATGAGGGTATTTTTCTCACAGCTCGTTTATTGTCTTTTTATGCTATCTCATTGGGTCCGATTGCATTAGTGAGTGTTTTGGGAAGTGCCTCGGTTTTTTTTGCAATTTTATTGGGTTGGATACTTACTCTTTTTTGGCCAAAGGTGTTTAATGAGGACGTATCTAAACAGGGATTATTTAAAAAGGTCGCCCTATCAATACTTGCGTTTTTAGGAATAATTCTTGTTTATTAGATGAGTATCTTATCACTGTAATATGATAAAAGAATGAAGATAGACGCATTTGAGATGTTAAAAATAGGTAGAGAATTGTCTAATTTAAAGAATTGGTCGGTATAATAGGTTCTGGCGGAATCTGCTGGGTAGAGTTAATTGTAGTCGATGTTTTTTAGCTCGACAGTCTGAATTTCAGTTTTGGGGTCTAAAGAAAGTAAAAATTCAATAGTTTTTGCGACCTCATCTGTATCCAAAGCTTTATTCATGTCTTTTTGTATGCCTATTTTCTCAAAAAACTTGGTTCTCATCGGTCCTGGATATATTCCAACTACTTTAATAGCTTGCGGTGCCAACTCTTCTTCTAATGATTTTGTGAATCCTGTTAGTGCAAATTTTGAAGCGACATAAATAGAGCGGAATGCTTTTGCATATAACCCTGCGTTAGAGACGATATTTATAATAGTTCCTGCCTTTTTCTCTTTCATAAAGGTTGCTGTAGCTTTGGTTAAAAATATAGTTCCCAAAGTATTAACCTTTATAACTTGTTCAATTCTGGTTGGATCATTTGTCTCCAATTCACCTTCTATCCATAAACCGGCACAGTTAATAAGGCAATCGATCTTACCATATTCTTTGATTATGCTTTCAACAGCGCTGGAAACTTGTTCGAAGGAGGTAACATCGCAGACCCGATAGTTGCAACCGAGCTCGGCAGAAACCAATTTTAGTTTCTCTTGGGTGGGAGATAAAATAATTACGCGATATTCTTTGACCAATCTTTTAGCAATCGCTTTTCCCAATCCGTCGCTCCCTCCTGAAATAACCACAACCTTTTCCATAATCGTACCAACTTTATTATACGATTTAGTTCTTTTAGTTACAATTTGCCTTTTTAATTTTTGATCAAATCTGCTATAATGAAATTGTCTTGTTTAGATAGCGTGAGGAATTTATGAACTTGTGTACACGTTGCGGGAAAGTGCGGATTGTCGTAAAGACTTACAAAGAAATTATCGGTAATAGCAAAGTAACTTGTACAGACACATCTTGTCCCGATCCCGTCTGCCAGGCTATAGTTGATAAACAGCTTGCAAAAGAAAAAGATGTCAGACTTCAAGCGGCCTCATTTGCCATCGCTCGCGGGTTTAGAAATAAGGGCAGATAGTCTTTCTCATTGGAGTATAATTATTTAGAAAAACATTGAAAGCTGTAATCTTATCTTTGGTTTTTTTTATTTTAGGAGTTGTCGGAGGATTAATTTTATTTAAAAATAAAATTACTTCAGTCGTTCCAAATTTTGTGCAGGTACCTTCTCCAGAACCAACCAAATTTTTATTAGAAAATCCTCCGAAGGAATCACTGGTTGGTAAAATTACTTCATTATCTGGTGACGTAAGTTGGCAGTCCAGGGTAGATTCCACTCCTTCCGCAATTGTTGCGCCTCGAAATATTCAACAGGGGGAAAAAATCGAAACAGGCGACAATGGAAAAGCTGTCATCAATTTTGCGGGGGTAAGTGAGATAAACGTATTTCCAAATTCCGGATTAAGCTTTGTTCAAACTTTGCCTGTTAACTTAGTTATAGCGCAGAAAAAAGGGAGGTCTGAATATATTAAAACAGGGATAATTCCCCTGACTGTGCGAAGTTTGCATTTAATTGTGGAGGTTACTAACAGCGATTTGGTTGTAACGGTTGATGAAGAAAAACAGGTTGTGACTTTAGAAGTTCGGCAGGGTACTGCTACATTCGCTTTCAATGACTTATATAATCTAAGTCACCTAGGAAAATTAGATGCCGGACGACAATATGTTTTCCGTGACAGAGCGAGAAAAGGTTTGGTTACTTTATTGAATAATCTTTAAGAGGATCGAGAATTGTAGAATCTTCGTAACCAAGAGCCCAAAGAGCAACTCCGCCAAGGTTTCTTATCTTTGCGAAGTTTGTTTTAGCCAGTGTTGACTGCCTGTCTGGATAAAAAATCTGATGGTATGTACCGGTTTTGTCATTTTTATAAATGAGGTAAGATTCCTGGGCATCCGTATCTGACTGGCGTGTGCACCCCTGGCAGGAATTAATAATTTCTTCGACTCTTCTTCCGCTTGCTAAAACTCCAGTATTAGGAATGACTGCGAATCTTGGTTCTCGGCCGATAGTTTCCCATTCATATCCGTAAAGAGGCAATCCTAAAATTATTTTTTCAGAAGGCATTATTCTTAGGGCTTCTCTCACGGCGGTCTCAGTATCGTATTCTGCGATACTCCCAGCCCCCCAAAGCGGTCCTATCGGACCCGTGACAAATGAACCCGGAAAATGAAAGTCATATGCCATAATTAAAATGCGATCGGCGATTTCGGAGACTTCTTTTATGTTAATAAGATTATTTTTAACTATGTCGTATCCTGTGACATCAATAGTTAAAGAGTTTACCCCATTTTCTTTAAGTCCGTTTTTAACTCCTGTAGCAAACTCCGTAAATCTGGCTCGAGCCTCGTTAGATGCCTCCTTTGTATATTCAATATCAAGATTAAGACCGGAAAAACCATATTCTTGCAAAATCGGAACTAAATCATTTACCATATTTTTGGAGTTTTGTACTGGATCTTCGATTAAAGTCTCGATTAATTTATTGCTGCCAGCAAAAATGAGGAGTGAAAGAGCTATCTTTTTCTTTTTGTAAAAATCAAAAACATTGTTCAGTTTTCCGGATTTTAAAGTGTACCATCCTGGTTCATTTTCGCGGGGATTGGTTAACTTTAGAATTGTTCCATCGGTATCTAGAGTCAATCCGAAATAGGTAAGATCAGTTATATATTTTGAATAGTCATCTTTTGCTTTATTGATCAACCAATATGGCAGAAAGCCAATAATCTCTTTTTTAAATATTTTATTTTTATTTTCAATTGCCGACTTACTAACAGTTGTTGTCGGGTTAATTGGCTGAAAATAAGTTTTAAGGAGATAGATTAAAGAAAATCCTGCAGTAAATCCGGCTAAAACAATTAATGCTTTTAATACTTTTTTAATCATGTTAACTCGAATCCTGCTAAAAGTTTTTTGTTGCCTTCGATTTGGTAGCGTAGAAGATCTGAATATACTCCGGGTATTTGGGCTAATTCCTTTGGCGTGCCTTTTTGAATAATTTCTCCGTTATCCAATACGATGACATGATCTACATTTTGCAGAGTGGAAAAACGATGGGCGATTATGATAACCAATTTATCGATCATTAATTTTCCCAAAGCATCCTGAACTTCCATTTCCGATTTAGCATCAAGGCTACTAGTAGCTTCATCTAAAATCAGTATAGGAGCGTTCTTTAAAATCGCACGGGCTATTTGAATTCGTTGCTTTTGTCCACCAGACAACTTTACCCCTCGTTCGCCAATTTCTGAATCAATTCCTTTGGGCAACTTTTCTACAAAACTCCATGCGTTAGCTGATTTAAGAGCATAGATAATATCTTTCTCAGAAGCGTTTTTTCCATAGGCAACATTTGACCGAATACTGGTAGAGAAAAGTTCGTTTTCCTGAAAAACTAAAGCGATGTTTTGCCGAACTTCCCTGAATCCAAGTTCTTTGTAACTCTTGCCTGCCAGCAAGATTTTACCAGCCGAGGGTTGATAAAGCTTGAGAATTAAGTTTGTAATTGTGGTTTTTCCAGCACCGGAGTGTCCCACCAAAGCTACTTTTTCTTTTGCTTTGATAGCAAATGAAACATTATCTAGAACTTTGGCTGAGTCTTTATAACCAAATGTTACATTGTGAAATTCGAGAGAAGGTTTGGTAAGTTTTTTGGAATTGTTGTTTATTGCAAAAGGTTCAGTTTCCGGTAGCTCTAAGATTTCAAAGAATTCCTTGGACCCACTCTCGGCATTTTGTAATTGTGTCAGAATAAAAGACATTGCAAAAAGTGGCCTTCTGGCTTGAAGAACAAGCTGAATAATCAAAACCATTACTCCGATCGTCATTACTCCCGAGAAAGTTTGATAGAAAACTAAGATATTAATGCCCAAGAGTATAAATACAAGACTTAAGTTACGGGCAAAATCAATCCAATGGTAAGTCGAGCTTTGACTGGCGTAGATATCATTAATTGCCGACAATCTTTTCGACACAAAAGAAAATTCAGTTCTCTCGGTAAGAAAACCTTTTACAATTCTAATATTGCCGATTACTTCCTGAATGTGACCGCGAAGTGTGTCTTCAATTTTATTTTTCCGCTCTTCTGCCTTACCCCATTTCAAAGACGAGTAATAAGAAAGGGTCAGATAAATTGGAAAAAGAACAAAAACCAAAATGGCGATGAAAAGACTATATTTAACTAAAATTATTATAATCAGGATGCTTTGTAAAAAAGAGGGAAGAATAAAATTCGTTGCCGCATTAGTAAAATTTTGGATAGTTGCTATTCCACGGCTCAATTGATTGACGATTTTTCCGGAAACTTCAGAATCAAAATATGTTTGAGGTAATGATAAAACTTTAGTATAAAATTTCTCGGTTAAAAGTTTTCTTTGTTTTCCTGAAAAATGGTCTCCGATTCGGTCAGATAAACCAGAAACAACGATACCAAAAAAATTCAATGAAAACATCAAAATAATCAACAAAATCAATGTTTGTAAATTTCCACCCGAACCAGTAGTTCGAGCCACAATATTATCAATAACCGATTTGGAAACTAAAGGTGCCGCCAGTTCTAATGCAGAAGAGGCTACAATCAAAAAACAAATAACCCCCAAAATCTTATATAGTGGTCGGGAAACTGCGACTATCTTAATAATATTTTTCACTTAACTATTTTACTACTTAGTTTAAATAAAGACTTTAGTAAAGTTGTTGTCTGTCTTGCCTAGTTGTAGATATTTTGAATATTGCGAAAAATAAAAAGATAGTTTATTATCAATGAAATAATAAAAAAAAGATAAAAGAATTTATCTTCTGAAACCTCTAACAAAAACTTACAAAAGGAGGTGAAAAATAAATGATAAATAGTAACGAACTATTATACGTCGTTGATGAATACGACATACCGCAAAAACCACGCCCAAGGAACGAGACCTTGAAGAATGGGTATTGGCATAGGGCTGTTCATATTTGGATCGTTAATGATAAAAGGCAGATTCTTTGTCAAAAAAGATCGCTTAAAAAGGATTTAAGCCCAGGAATGTGGGAGCCTGCAATAGTGGGCCACTTGGGACCGGATGACAATTACTTCACAGGAGCTGTCCGAGAAGTAACTGAAGAAACAGGCATTCCAATTGATGCAAGCGATTTAAATTTGCTAAAAATCTATAAAGATCACAAATCCCACGAATACCGTGGTGTTTTCTACTGTAAATTGAACTTAGAGCTTCAACATATCAAAAGGGAAGACGAGGAAGTCGAAAAAATAAAATTGGTGAAACTGCAGACACTTAGAAAGTATTTATTATATCAACAACCAAACTTCTGGATCCGTCTTGGTTATGAAAAGGAAATGTTTTCTATCCTAAACTAAGGCTAGAACATTTCCACCCCTGGGAAAATCTAATCTATTTGTTTAAACATGCGCACACCTGACGGGTGTGGACTTACTTGGTTCGAATTTCATTTTGTAGCACGCCACATTTTAGGTTAATTTGCTGGGCGGGTGTTTTTATGTATTGCTTTAAAAATTGCAAAGCCGGAGAGGAACAGGAGTATTGGATTCCAAGTAGTAGTAATTGCCCAGATGAGTAGTCCTATTCCTAAGGCCAAGCGAAAAAGACGGTCTTTTTTATCGATATTTTTAGTGAACTTTTTAAGAATTGCTCGATATATTAAACCTGTAACAAAGGCTAGAACGTACATAATAAGGATATAGCCCCAGCCAAATGGCGAGAGGATAAGACCGATTGGTGATTCATTAAAAAAGTCACGCTTTATTTTTGGGATTAACTTGAGGGCATTTATTATTTCTTTGCCGTTAAATGTCTCTATCTCACCAATTGCGAGAGCATATTTGGAGTCGTTATTGTTGCTCCAGATAAGGATTTCATACTTACCCGCATCTACCCGCGCTTTATATTCAGGGCCTTGCCAGTACCAATCGCGGCCAAATTTTTCCCAAAAGTGAATCCACTCGAACTTTGTAGCGTCAAGTATGGCGATGGGACTATAAAAGTTTGCGTCTTTAAAAATTACTGCCGAAACATTTTTCGTTGCGTCTTTAATATCCGGCACAAGGACATTGACATAGAGATTGAATGTTTTATCGCTGTTTATGATGTATGTAGGCGATTTGCCGCCAAGCTTTCCGTAATAAACCTTAGACACTTCGGGGTTAACTACGATGGTTTCAGTTTGCTCGTTAATCCTTGGTTGATGCGCGCCAACCGAGGTTGGAGTAAAGATTAAAATTGCAAAAACTAGCAGGAAAGAGATTTTAATTATATTTTTCATTTGAATTTTACTTTCTAGCTAAATTTTACTATTTTAGCCTTAGATAAGATATAATCAAATAATAGAGTATTATTATGATTCAAATAAGCAATCTTTCTTTTTCTTATGGCGATGAACCACTTTATGAAAAGGTAAACTTTATAATTGGTGATGACCAAAAGGTTGGGCTGGTCGGTCCAAACGGTTCAGGTAAGACGACTCTTCTAAACATAATTGCGGGCTATCAGAGCCAAACCGAAGGAAAAGTATATGTTAAAGGTTTTATTGGATTAGTTCCCCAGGAGATTAAATACGATCCTGAAATGGAAAAGGCAAAAAACACCAGAAATTATACCGATCCCGATAATTTACATAAAGATCATGAAATTAGAAAAATATTTTCAGGGCTGGAAATTAATCTTGATCTTGATGATAACCCTCAAAAATTAAGCGGAGGGGAAAAAACGAAACTGGCTTTAGCCCGTGCATTTCTACAACATCCTGATATTCTGCTTTTGGATGAACCGACAAATTTCATGGATACAGTCGGAAAAAAGTGGGTAATGAATTTTTTAAGTAGGTACTCAAAAACGACAGTTGTAATTTCTCATGATCTTGCTTTGATGAATAACGCAATTGATAAAATTTTATACGTAGACCTTGTAACAAAAACGATCGATGAATATAAAGGGAATTATGATATTTTTAAAAAATTAAAAGAAGAAAAAGATGCACTTCAAAAACGCCAAGCATCAATGGGACAAAAAAAAGTGAAAAAGATGGAAGAGGCAGTCAGGCATGCGATGAGTTTTCGGACTGAAAAAGGCGTACGTGCCCGTGTTCAACTGCAAAAGCGCCTTACAAAAATGAGAGAAACCCTTCCACAGTTACCTCCCGAAGTTAGAAAAATAAAAATAAGGTTGCCGGATCCTGCAAATTGCGGAGAAATTCCAATTCGAACTGTTGATATCAGTAAATCATATGGTGGCAAGAAAATTCTTAATAATGTTTCGATTACATTGATACGAGGAGAAAGGCTAGCCTTAATTGGTCCGAATGGAGCCGGAAAAAGCACGTACATAAAAATATTGATGGGACTTACTAAACCTGATTTTGGGGAAGTTATTAAAAACCCATTACTGGATGTTGGTTTTTACTCGCAGGAATTTGAAACATTCGATATGAATAAAACTGTATTTGATACGTTTACCGAAACAACACACCAAAATGAAGGTTTCACCAGGGCTTTTTTAGGAAGGTATATGTTTACGGGAAATAAAATATTCCAGAGGATAGAAACACTTTCGGGTGGAGAAAAAACCAGGTTATCAATTGCCCTAATAACCGCTAAGAGTCATAATTTGTTGATTTTAGATGAACCGACAACGTATCTTGACGTTTTGTCGCAACGCATTATTTTAGAAGCGCTAAAGGAATATAAAGGAACAATGATTGTTGTGAGCCATACGCCGGAATTCATTATCGAACTAGCACCAAAATGGGCATATTTATTTCCGGAAGAAAAAAAACTTTATTGGGATAATAGTCTTATTGAGAAGGTGGAAGAGATATAGTAGCCAGTCTAGAACGATTTTATTCTGACAATTTGATTAGCAAATCTTTCTGTTCAACAATAGTATTGTTCGGAGGAGTTTTAAAATATTGCGCCTTTTCAACTTGATTATCTAGGTTTAGGTTAGAATCATTTGACTTACAACGGAAAACTAGCGAAACAGTGTAACCAAAACCTCTTTCTTTTTCTTCACTGAAATATTCTAGATATCCAACAAACTTTTCTATTGAGATTTCTATACCCAACTCTTCTTTGGCAATTCTTTTTATCGCCTTTTGTATAGGTTCCCTATAATAAACGGTTCCACCGGGTAAATGCCATTGACCTTCATAGCCATTTTTTTGCCGTAAAGTAAGCAAAACTTCTTTGTTGTTTTTAATAACCAGATCTACACAAAGCCTGGGTACTTTTGAATAAATCACTTTAAACTCATCATATGTGAGTGGTTGTTTTCTATTCATAGCATACTTAATTGTTGCAAAGAGTGAACAGAGTTAGGACCTATAAGAGTTATCATCCTCGGTTCTAATAACTACTAAAATTTTTCCCTTTCTGCTGTCTTTAACTACTCCTGACACCTTAATTTCTTTTTTGCTCTTCCCTAAGTCTGTAAAGAAAACACGATTATTAACTGGAAAGTTAATCTTAACTTCATTACTTTCTTTGACAGTTTCTGACCATCCTTTATATTTTAAGTCAGGTGAGCGAAAATCTCCGATGGTCATTTTTCTTATACCCAAAATACTTTGGTTTGCAAATAAGAATAGCATTTTGGGGGATCAAAATCACTTACGAGAGTTGCAAACTCGAGTAAGTGGAGTTTATTTTACCAAATTAATGAAATCCTTAAAAGGAGCGTCTTAAACAAGTTCGATGTAGCTTTATTAAGCGAATCCTAATTTATCTCTCTTGACAGCTGTTTATTTTATATGTAATAATATATCCCGTACGGGGGGATATGCTTCGACGAAGCTCAGCATAAATATGACTTACAGACCAAAAGACACGCAAGAACGAATACTTCACAGGTTAAGAATTGCAAAAGGCCACCTTGAAAAAGTAATTCAGATGGTCGAGAAAGACGAATATTGTATTGATATTATCCATCAGTCGAAAGCCGTCCAAGCTGCAATAAAAGAAACCGATGCTTTAATCTTAAAAAATCATCTCGAAGGTTGTGTTGTTAACGACATCAAACAGGGTAAAGTAAAAGAAACGATTGATGAGGTATTGAAAGTTTTTGAAAAAAGTTAATGACTTTAGATAAAATATTAGTATCAATTTCTAGCGTTATTGGCATTGCATTCACTTATTGGTTTTTTCTTCTTAAAAATGAAAAAGAAACAATTGTTTCAAACTCTATTGACATTGTTGTTTTAGGCGGATACTCCCCTCAAAATATAATTATTCCGAAAGGAAAAGTTACCAAAATTAACTTTATTCGAAAAGATCCGACCACCTGTCTTGAAGAAGTTATCTTAGATGATTTTCATAGCAAAAAATATTTACCACTCAATAAAACGGTGACGGTTGAATTAAAACCGCAAGAAACGGGTGAATTTGCATACCATTGTGGGATGAATATGTACCACGGAAAAATTATTGTAAAGTAATCTATGAATGAATCTAAAAAAACATTTCCAATAAAAGGCATGCATTGTGCGTCGTGTGTACGAATAATAGAACGCTCACTCAAAAACGTTGACGGTATCTTGGATTGTAACGTAAATCTGGCCACAGAAAAGGCAACTGTTACATATGATGCTACAAAAGTTACTAATGATCTTATAGCTTCGGCTGTTTCAAATGTCGGTTATAAAGCACTCATCGATGAAGAGATAAAAAGCCAGGATGAAGAAAGTCACGAAAAACAAAAAGAACTTAATGATTTAAAGCAGAAAACAATTTTCAGTTTAATTCTTGGAGGAATAATTCTTTGGGGGAGTTTCCCGGGGCTTATTAATACCGCACCGGGTTTTTTGAAGAATCCATTTTTACAATTCCTGCTTGCTACACCGATTCAATTTTGGGCCGGATTCGAATTCTACCGTGCGACTATTAACTCAATAAAACATAGAACTGCGAATATGGATACACTTGTAACAATCGGAACAACTTTAGCCTATCTTTATTCAATGGCAGTTACATTCTCTCCACAAATTTTTAAAAACATTGGTATTGACCCAATGCCTTTTTTTGATACATCAACAATAATTATTGGCCTTATCCTTTTGGGAAGGTTTTTTGAAGCGCGGGCCAAACTTCAGACTTCGGATGCTATCAGAAAGCTTGTTGGACTTCAGGCAAAAACAGCCCGGGTAATTAGAAACGGGAAAGAAGCAGATATTCCTATTCAAGAGGTTCTGGTCGGGGATCTTATCAGGGTCCGCCCCGGAGAAAAAATTCCGGTTGACGGCACTATCACAGAGGGTGAATCGTCGATTGACGAGTCAATGGTTACGGGAGAATCTATTCCTGTCGAAAAGATTAAAGGCGACATTGTAATCGGAGCAACCATGAACAAATCAGGAAGTTTTATTTATAAGGCAACAAAAATCGGAAAGGACACAATGCTTGCCCAAATTATTAAATTAGTTGAAAATGCTCAAGGAAGTAAAGCTCCGATCCAAAGGCTTGCTGATATAATTTCTTCTTATTTTGTGCCAATTGTCATTATGCTTGCAATTGCCACTTTTGCAATTTGGTATAATTTTGGTCCAAGTCCTTCACTTCTATTTGCCATGCTTAACATGGTAACGACCCTTATAATTGCCTGTCCGTGTGCGATGGGGCTTGCGACTCCTACCGCAATAATGGTTGGAACCGGAAAGGGAGCAGAAAATGGAATTCTTATTAAAGATGCCGAAAACCTTGAGATAGCAGGGAAGATTAATACTATAATCTTTGACAAAACGGGAACTTTGACAAACGGCAAACCAATTGTTACTGACATAGTTGCAACAAGTAATCTAACTGACGCGGAAATTTTAAGACTAGCAGCTTCACTCGAGAAAAATTCGGAACATCCACTTGCCGAATCAATAGTAAAGGAGGCAGAAAATAAAAACATTGCTCTAGCAAAGGTCGGTAATTTTCAAGCGATTGCAGGCCACGGTATAAAAGGAACTGTTGATGAAAAAACTTTATATTTTGGTAATAGAAAACTAATGGAAACTAAAAAAATCAATATATTAAACGCCCAAAACTCAATTAACAAACTCGAAAATGAAGGAAAAACAGTAATGATGCTTGCGATTGGCGACACTCTTTCTGCTTTAATTGCAGTCTCTGACACGATTAAAGAATCCACCAAAGAGGGAGTGAAAAATTTACAAAAAATGGGTATAGAAGTTGTTATGATAACAGGCGACAATAAAAGAACAGCCATTGCTATAGCTGGCCAAATCGGTATTAAAAGAGTACTTGCAGAGGTACTTCCGGAAGGAAAGGAAGCGGAACTAAGAAAAATTCAAGGTGAGGGCAAAAAGGTGGCTATGGTCGGAGATGGAATTAATGACGCGCCCGCTCTTGCAGCAGCTGATATTGGGATAGCAATGGGAACGGGAACTGATGTTGCGATTGAAGCTGCCGACATAACGCTCGTAAATAAAAACTTAAACTCGGTAGCAAGTGCAATAAATCTCTCCAAAAAGACTATGAGGACAATCAGAGTCAATCTTTTTTGGGCGTTTGGCTACAATATTATTTTAATTCCAGTTGCTATGGGAGTTCTTTATCCCTTCTTTCATTTGCTTCTTTCGCCGGTTTTAGCTTCCGCCGCAATGGCTATGTCCAGTGTTTCAGTCGTAACAAACTCTCTCCTTCTGAAAAGATACAAACTCTGACATCTACAAAGTTATTTTTACAGAAGTACCCTTTCCAACTTTACTTACAACTCTAATTTCTCCTTGATGCGACTTTATTATATTTTGAGCGATTGCCAGTCCCAACCCGGACCCCAAAATTCTTTCAGTTTTAGATCCTCTATAGAAACGCTCAAAGATATGAGGAAGCTCTTTTTCCGTTATACCGACGCCATTATCTTTTATTTCGATTATGGCGTTATCAGATTTTTGATGAAGTGATATTGACACAAGTCCGGCCTTGGGAGTGTATTTAATCGCATTATCGATGACGTTAAGAACTGCTCTTGTGATTTTATCTTTACTGCCATGAACAAAAATATTTTTATCGACCTCTTCTTGGATCTTGATACTTTTTTCTCTGGCTAATTTGGTCGCAATCTCCCCGAGCTCACTGACCGTTTCGGATAAATTAAACTTATTCTTAAAAGAATTGATATTTTCCGTTCCCATCCAGGCCAAATCAAGAATATTTTTTAGGTTTCCTGATAATTTATTGACATCGGTTAGTGTTTCATTTAATTCCTTTTTGTATTCAACCTTGGTTCTTTCTTTTGAAAGAATAAGTTCGATCCCACTTTTGATTGTAGCTACCGGAGTCTTCAGTTCATGGGCCACGTCACCGATAAATTGCCGCTCTCTTTCAAAAGATCCCTGAAGTCGGTCCAAAAGGCCATTAAAAGTAGTTACCAGTTTTTCAATTTCATCGCGGGAGTTGGGATTTTCCACTCTTTCGTCCAAATGTTCAGAACTAATTTCTTTCATCTTGTCACCTATTGTTAATATTGGTTGTAATATTTTTATTGCCAACAAACGGACAGCCAAGATGGTCGGAATAATAAGCAGGATAAAAACCACACCCAGAGTGGTAAGAAGTATATTCAGGGATTTTTGAATGGCATCAATTGGATGCGCAACCAACACAACCACAAAATTTCCGCCAATTTTTACCGTTTTTACGATAAACCTCATCGGGATATTATTAATACCCTGGTTGATATAAACGGGACCCGAATTATTTTGGGACCGGTCGAATAAATATTTATAGGAAAGAAATGGAGTGTCTTCACTTAAAGAGCTTGTTATAACACCACCGTTGTGATTCAGAATGGTAACAACCATTCCCGGAATATCTCTGAATTCTCTCGTAAGCCGGTTGCCCGTAAACCCGCTTAAATCGGATCCTTGATCTGCGATAACCTGACTAATGTTATCAGCGTGCGTAACCAATTCTTTATCTACCTCCCGGAAAAGAATTCGGTGTGTTACCAGATAAAAACTGGAGAGGATCAATGCCGTAGCTAAAAACAGTGATAAAACGGACCAGAATATTATTCGAAAACGGACACTTTTAGTGTTCATATTTTAAATCCGACTCCGTGAATGGTGTCTATAAGTTTCAGCTTAAGCCCGGTGTTAATCTTTTTTCTTAGTGATGCTATAAACACATCTACGATATTACTTATTCCATCAAAGCTATAATCCCAAACATGCTCAATAATCATGGTTCTGGTAACAACTTTACCTTTGTTTCTTAGCAAAAACTCTAAGATAGCAAATTCTTTCGGTGTCAATTCAATTAATTTTCCAGCTCTTTGTACAGAATGTTTTAGAGGATTAATTTCGAGGTTTTCTACTTTCAGGACAGGTAACGTTTCCTGATGGCTTCTTCTGATAAGTGCGTCTATGCGAGAACGGAGTTCAATAAAGGAAAAAGGTTTGGTGATATAATCGTCCGCACCGCTATTAAGACCTGCTATTTTATCCTCAGTGGTCGATTTTGCGGTAAGCATTATTACAGGGGTTTTAATATCTTTTTTACGCAGCTCTTTACAGATGATTATACCGTTAATTTTGGGGAGCATTAAATCCAAAATAATCAAGTCATAATCTTCCGATTCTGCCAGATATTGTCCGTTTTCGCCGTCAAAGGCCTGGTCAACAACAAAGCCACCTTCAACCAGGCCCTTTTTAATAATATCGGAAAGCCTCTCTTTATCTTCAACTATCAAAACCCGCATGACGTATTATAGCTTAAACTCCGCATCCGCCACCTTGTTTTGGAGGTGGGTTGTCAACATTATTGGTCGTCAGCCACTGTTTGACATTATTATAGCCGGTTGATGAAGAATAATCCTTACTCAAAAGAATTTTTGCGTCAATATCTTTAAAGGATTTTCCTTCTTTGGTTTTAAAATACTGCGCCAAATCGTAATAATTTCCTGGGAACCAAAAAGCGTTGAAATATTTTGCGGCATCATACATTTGACTTTCGTTATTACCACTTGCAGCCATAACTTCTAGTACTCCCAAGAGGGCCATTCCATGATTACAATCCGGAAAGGCAGTTGAATTATTACAACAAGGCCTGTAAATATTGGATGCCACTTGATTTACCAAATCTTCCTGGTCTTTTGTGAGAACGACTATCGGAGATTTGGAATAATAATTCATAGCAGCACTTTTGGCTAAGGTCCATCCGCCGGTCGAAGCAAAATTTCCGGCTCCTTTTACTCCCGCATATTTGACCATATCTCCCTGGGAAAGAATTGTGGATTTATTGGCAAGGCCTACGGCCCAAAAGAAATTAAGAAGAAAGTAAGAATTATCCCTGGTTATTTTTATCTTTTCCTCCGATCCCTGGCTGAGAATCTTTTCTTCAGCGGAAGTCAAAGGTTGATTTGAGTTAGTGTAAACACTGGCAAACTTGGCGGGATCTATGACCCCGAGAGTAATCATCTTCGGCCCAAGGTTGCCATACTTGGTGTTAATTTCAAATCCGGCAATCGGGTTAGTTTCATCAAATAAGTTGTCTGTTACCGCCGGGATTACTGTACTGCCTGTTCGCGATATATCCAATTTCACCACCCCCAGGGCAAAAACGGCCGCAAAAAGAATTACATTGGTAATTATACTTAGTAATAAAATTATGAATAATTTATTTTTCATCATGGCCTTTATGGCGTAAAAGCTTGTAAAAAATGAAAACAATAATCGCAAAAGTTAACAAATCTAATATTGGGTTTCTAAAATTTCTCGCAATTTCAAAAATAACAAGGCGAATTTTTGTACTATAATCCTCCATCTGGCCCATTTTCAATTTGCCTTCATAATTAAATATCGCAATCAAAATTCCTGTCAGAAAGAATATTCCCGCTCCTATATATTTCAAAACATTGTAGATTTTATGTCTGTTTGCTCCACCGATTTTTGAGGTTGCCTTTTCGTAAAACATTGAAATAAGAAAAAGTGGCATCACAATTCCCATGACGTATGAGGCGGATACAATTACTGCTTGAAAAAGAGTCGGAGAAAGAGAAGTAAGGGTAACTGCAGCAAAAAGTACCGGTGCACAGCAGGCCGAAGTGAGTCCGGACATAAGTCCTAATCCAAAGACACTTAGGGTACCGATTTTTTTATCCTGGTTAGGCGATACGTGGAAAAACTGAGGAATATGAAAAATAGGTTTTAAAGTCATGACACCCATTAAAATCATAATTATCGCCCCAAGATAATAAACTTGACTGTGATAAGCGTCCAGGAAAAAAATAGCAAAACGGATCCCAAGAGCAATCGGTACGAGGACCGATCCAAGTCCTAAGGCAAAAATGATAGTGTAATACATTACCTTTTTGTTCTCTCTGAAAATCGTTCCAAGATATGACGGGAAAAGAAAGGTGATACAACACGGAGCGAAAAGAGCTAAGACTCCTGCCAGAAACGATGCTGTCAAAGACACTCCGAATAAAAAATTTGTATCCATATTATTGAACGTCCATCCTTACACTAAAAATCAACCTTGGGTTAGTAGGATCATTGGTAGAAATATAAGCTTCTCTTTCAACGGGACCGGATACTGGCATAATAGATGGTTTATAAATTACACGGACAGTTGCAGAATCTCCAGGGGCGATATCGGTTACATAGTAAGCGGGATTAGACATGCCATATTCCGGAGTAGTTAAGGTTTTGTAAATTATCTGTGCAGAAGTGCAGTGACAACTGGTGTTTACTTCAGTTATTTGCAAAGGCTTAGTTCCTGAGTTCTTTATCGAGAAATCAGCTTTCTTGATATCGGTAACCTTCATTCGACCCAAATCTGCAGAGGTTTGGCCAGCTTCTATTTTGGGTTTATCTGCGCTATTGGCAGAATAAATTACTATTCTGGCATCAGGCTTTTGCCCTGAGGTAAAAAGAAAAACCAGACCAACAACAATTAGAACAAAAACTACCGAACTTATGATTAAAGCCTTCGCTGACATAAATCAATATTACGATTCAAATATGAAGATTTTGTGAAGAAAAAAGCGTTGACTGATTCGAGGATTCATATACAATAATTTCATGGGCGAGAATTCTATAAATTTGAATAAGTTTGTAATAGGAATCTTTGCAGTAATTGTTTTAATAATCGGCTTTCTCTTTTTAAGGCTTTATTCGCTCCAAAATCCAGGATTAGAAATAATTAATCTGTCTCCAAATAACATCAGTCTTTTACCAATATTTCTTACAGGTCTTATTACCGGAGGGCTAACATGTCTTGCAGTGCAGGGAGGGCTTTTGGCATCAACAATAGCAATGCAGGAAGAAGAAAGACTTAAAGATAAGACCAAAAAAACTGGCAGTGCGGTCCCGATTTTGACTTTTCTAACCACGAAACTTGTTGCCTATACAATTCTTGGTTTTCTTCTTGGCTGGTTTGGGTCTTTGTTCCAATTATCTTTAACTGTACAGGTCATTATGCAATTCGTAATTATAATTTTTATGTTGGGAACGGCTTTGAATATTCTGGAAGTTCATCCGGTTTTCCGCTATTTCGCTTTTCAGCCTCCAAGATTTATAACCAGAAGAATTAGAAGCCAAAGCAAAAGTCAAAGTATCTTTGCTCCGGCTATTCTAGGCGCACTTACAATTTTTATTCCCTGTGGAACAACACAGGCAATAATGGCTCTTGCAATTGGATCCGGGAAACCGCTTTTGGGAGCTGCAATTCTATTCGCGTTTATTCTTGGAACAACACCTTTATTTTTTATTCTTGGTTATTTTGCTACAAAGCTGGGTGATACTTTTCAGAAAACGTTTATGAAGGTGGCAGCAATGGTTCTGATTTTGCTTGCACTTTTCAACCTCCGAAATGCCTTTGGACTTGCCGGTATTAATCTAAATATTAGTATCGGACAGGTGCAGGGGGGTAATTCACAGGCTATAAAAAACCCTACGATCGAACTCACCTCCAATGGTTACAATCCGCAAAACATAACAGTTAAAGCTGGCTCAAATATTACTTTAAATCTTAAAAATACAACCGGTAGTGGATGTATACAGTCTTTCGTAATTCCCAAATTCGGTATTCAAAAAGTGGTTCGGGAGGGAACATCAGAGATGGTTAGCTTTGTAGCTCCAGGTGAAAAGGGCCAAATAGCGTTTATGTGCGGTATGGGGATGTTTCGAGGAACAATAAATGTAATATAAGCGAAGCTTAAAATATGATTAAGAGCAAAATTAGAATAGCCAATTCATGAAAATTGTTACAAAAAAGTTCAAGATTTGCGATATGCACTGCACAAGCTGCGCTATGAATATTGATTTTGATCTAGAAGACGTAAACGGAATCAAAAAGGCAGTAACAAGTTATGCCAAGGCAGAATGTGAAGTTGAATTTGAAGAGGAAAAATTAGATCAGGACGAAATTATTGAAATCATAAAAAAGACGGGCTACACAGCTTTGTTGGTATAATGTAATCACCCATATCCGTTTATCACCTCTTGTGCGATTTACTTTGAGATTTTTCTAGGCATCACAGCTACTGGGGTGCGCATTTTGTTCTTCAATAAACTCAGGATCTTGTCGGACTCGAGCTGGCGGTTTATCGCAAAACTCGAACCTCGTTCTGTCGCAGCTCAGGCTCGCTCCGCTCGCCTTCGCTTTAACTGTCGGCGAGAATTGTTCCTTTCCCTTAAAGGAAATCGCAAAAATTTTTCGTTCCAATTTTAATATAGTTCGTGAAGTGTTTTGTACAACTGGAACTAAATATATAAAAATATTCTTTAAGTGTGGAGTGAATTAAAATCGGAAAAGATGTAAAATAGGCTAAATGTCAAAACTTAATTCAATGCCCACCGTCAAGGTTTCAGAAGCTGAACTGAAAGTTTTTGGTAAGAAATGGATTGAAAATGGAGGAAATCTAAGTAGAACACCTCCACAATCTTCGTCACAACTCGGTAGCTTGTTAGATAGCGCAGTGGGAAAGTCCCTTGCAGTAATGCTTGGAAACATACCTATTGTTAAGCCAAACATGAACGCTCTTATACCATCTAAGCCTGATTGTGTGGAAGTTGGTCCAGTAAGGATTGTCGGAGGGGTTCGACCGCAAAATTTTGATGTTGGGTATAGACCAGACGGCCCGAGATTTGCTTATGACAGCAAAACTCTAAATGATTCCAAAAGTTTAGGTAAAAATTTTCTAAACATGATTAATGATTTAGCTACCGAAGCTACAACAGTTCACTCTCGTTTTCCTCACGCCATCGTTGCTTTTATGTTTGTTGTACCTAAACCATGTTTAGACGACCAGCCAAGGCGAAGTTCCGCAGCTTTGCAAACCTTAGACAGGTTAGCCCAAAGATACAGTGTAAAAGACCCAGATCATTTAGCAGAAGCAATTGCTGTCGTTGCTTGGGATCCGAAAACAGGGAAAATTGATCCCAATACGCCGACTACAGACTCACAGTTAAGAATTGAGAACTTTTCAAAAAGAATCGAAGAAATTTATACCTCTAGATATAAAGGATTGCCTCCCCACGCAATAGACGAAAGTTCGAGTGGATTAACTGAGTAAGATTTGGGTGATGATTTTTTATTCCTTGAATGACGTCTATTCATAAGTTTTTGCCAAATAGTTCTAAGAGTTAACACTTCATTAGAACTCAGACCCGATTTTTTTAGATAAATTGAGTCAACAATATCAAGTGCCTCATTTGTATTTTTCTCCCTAACAAGTCTATCAAGGTCTTTTACAGAAATATCAACAAATAAATCCAAATTTGGTACGAGCAGGTTTTCTGCCTCTGAAGGTTCAAGTTCCAAAACACCACCTCCATAACTTCTTCCACTTATTTCAGCTAGTGCAAAAGTTAAGGAATTATACGAAGCAATCGATAAAAGATTTGCTGAAATATTGTTTTTCATTCTAATTCGGTGCACTGTGTCCGTCGATGTAGCATCTGTCAGATTAGCAATTATTTTGGGTCCCTCGTGGATTTGTCTTAACAAAAATGCATCCGGTTTCCATGTCGAGGGAACATTCCACCAAAAAGGTTTTCGGATATTACATTTATAACCATCCGCCACGCCAGATTTCTCAGCTAGTAATATATATGTAATAGCCTCTTTTGTGAGCTCGTGTTGCCCAATTTTGCCAGGATTAAATAAAAGCATTTTTTCACCAAGTTTCGATTTAGATAGATAGTCATTCTCACCGAACGACAAACCGGATAAATGATTTGATCGTCCAACAATGGGAGAACAATAATCTAAGATGTTAAGTTCCTTAGCTTTTTCTAAATTGACAATAAAAAAATTGTTGTTTCCGGTAACTACACCAACATCAACTTCAGCAATATCACCTAATCTTGTGAACTTGTTTGAGGACTCAATAGATCTTATTAAATCGAGTTCACTACGAGTAAGATAAAATTGAGTCCATTTCTCATTATCGTGGTTAATGTCTAGTATTCTATGTTGATCAAGTTTCGTCGCAAGTTCGGTAAACTGTAGATCGTCTAAATTTTCAAACTCTAACAAGGATATTTTTGACGTAATACAATCGCCCCTTTCTCCCAAAAGCAAGACAATTTCCTGTTGAATATCAGGGAAGACTAAGTGTCTAAATGTAACTATTGTCAAATTCTTATATTTTGTTGAAAGATATCGTCTAAGATCTCGCGCATAACTGACCTGAAGCAGTTCAGCTGGAACAATCAATCCAAGGCGGCCGTTGGGTTTAAGAGCCTTAGTTGCCAAAATAAGAAAAGGAACCCATGAATTTGTTAATCTTGTTGGAGACAACTTCTGCTCTCGCATTATGCGAAACGCTTTTAATCTATGTTCTTCTGGAAAATTTTGAAAACGAATAAATGGAGGATTGCCAACAACGGCATCAAATTCTCCATCAGGTAAATTTTCTTCATACCATTTAAAAGCATCTGAAACAATTACATCTGTTTTTTTGTTTCCCCGAGCCTTTGCCTTTTCCGCTTCCTCCTTAACAAGTTCGATGGCGGTAATTGAAATGTCGTTCCCAAATAATTTAGTGAGGGATATTAAAAATTGACCGTCGCCACAACTGGGTTCGAGAACACGAGACCCCTTTCCTTTCACTGCCCATTTGGATAAAAATTCAGCAATAGTAGTCGGAGTATAGTATCCTCCTCTAAGTTTATTTGTTGATTGATTGACAGTGTAACCCATTTATTCTCCTTTTCTAATTAAACCATAAAACTTACCTCTTATCTCTAGGCGTTTGGGATAAATATTGTCAAGATTTTTATTTCTAGGTTCAAGATAAGGTTTTCCACTTTTGAACCTAAGAACTTTCAAAGTTACCCCGTTTTCTGTGATGGCCACAATTCTGTCGCCACTATTCGCAGTCTGTTGATGACGAACCAATATCGTATCACCATCTTCTATGCTATCTTCGACCATGCTGTCGCCTTTAACTTCCAAAGCGTAATAATTTCCTAAATCTTTGAGAAGTGAGATTGGAACATCGATTGGTTCGGGGTTTTCAATTGGTTCTATTGGACTTCCGGCGGCAATGTATCCCAACTTAAAAATTTGTCTAACTGCTTCTGAAGCAGAACTAATACCTCTTGCCACGTTCTCTTCCTTTAAGAGCTGTCCTTTTTCACGAAGTTCTTCTACAAAATGTTGAGCAGTACTAATAGATTTTCCGAAATGATGAGCAATTTCATTAAGTGATGGGGAATAACCATTTTTTAATCTAAATGCGTTTATAAAATCGAGAGCTTTTTTTTGCTTCGGAGTGGGAGGAGTTTGATTCTTGACAATCATTTCAATAATACTTATTATTAATTTATTATTTTCTTATGACTCTTGTCAATAAGCAAAAAGTGAATGCCAATGATAGATCAAGCGATTATTTCAGACATTGTGAGCTTCATTTCCCGATGGGGCGGTGGTTATTCTGACTGGTACGCTGGAATCGCCTCAAGTCCAAGAGAAAGATTATTTAATGATTATAATGTTAATGAACAAACAGAAGGGTGGATATATAGAGACGCTTTAAATTCCAATTCAGCCAGAGCCACTGAAGATCATTTGGTAAATACTCTAGGAATGGATGGGAACACAGAAGGTGGCGACAATACTACAAGATTCATCTACGCATACCGGAAATCTGCCCACACCATTGAATAGAATTATTTTATGAATTATTACAACGACTATCTTTACAAATCAAGCTCGAAAAAAGTAAAAGTTTTTATTAGTTTTGATTTTGATCACGATGAGGACCTGAAGAATTTGCTTGTAGGACAGGCGAAGAACGATGATAGCCCATTTGAGATTACGGATATGTCTGTAAAGGAAGAATTGTCGGGGGATTGGAAAGAGAAAGTTAGATCTCGAATCAAGGGTGTTGACCAAGTAATTGTGATTTGTGGCGAATATACGAACACGGCCACCGGCGTTAGTGCCGAAGTAGAAATGGCACAAGAAGAAGAAATACCCTATTTCTTGCTTTGGGGTAGATCAGATGAAACCTGCGTAAAGCCAAAGGCTGCTAAAGACGAGGATAAAATTTACAAATGGACATGGGACAACCTCAAGAGTTTACTCGATGGCAACAGATAAAAATGAGTAGTTTGATTTCAAATAAAGAAAAGGGCTACGGAAAAAATTACAAGGAACATCTTTTTGAGCAGTACAAAATCTTTGTAGACAGTATTGAAAAAACCAGCGATAGACGGCAACACGCAAACGATTACTTCTTGGCAATTAACACTGCTTTAATATCTCTAATCGGACTTTCATTCCAAATAAAAATCTTTGATACTTCCCCTTGGCTTAAATCACCCATAGCTTTTCTAGGCTTAGTAAATTGTGTCATATTCTGGTTTTTAATACGTTCATACAAACAATTAAACACTGGGAAATTTGCAGTTATTCATGAAATCGAAAAGTTACTCCCGCTTGCGTTATACAAGCATGAATGGGAAATATTGGGTAGTGGCAAAGACAAAAGTAAATATTACCCTTTCTCGCACATTGAACTTTTAATTCCATGGGTATTTGGCCTGATATACGTTGTACTTCTTTTTTATTTTCTTCGTATTTAAAATACCTAATACAAAAATGGCTACTTCGCTGTTGTACTAAAGCGAAGTGATTGTGACTGAAGTTTTGTTCCTGTTCCCAAAGGCAAAGAAAAATGAATTGATTGAAAACAAACTTTCACTTCAGGCTCAGATTAAAGAAATAACAGAAAAGGGCAATGAATGGCTCGAACCTTTTTCAGAATTTGTAAAAACGGCTGAAACAGGGGCAAAAACGGCGCGCGCAAAAAATAATTTGCATGAATTAGCCATTCATGCAAGAACTGTCGGCTCGAACTTCTTTTTGAAGGACCGTCAACTCACCTGCGAGTACGTAAAAGAAGGCTGGAAACCCCTTTCGGAATCCCGTATCGGTGCGCTTCCGCGCCCCTCCACTCACGATCTGCTACCGGACTTGGATTCGAACCAAGATTAATGGGTTCAGAGCCCATTGGCCTACCGTTAGCCGATCCGGTAAAGAAAATGCAGGCTTATTTTAACACGAAAGAGGTCAAATTGCTAAACCCGAAGTTTCAAATTAGAAGGATAATTTTTCGAGTATTTTTGAAAATGTGTCCTCACTTTCGCTAACTATTTGCCCTGTTTGGGCGGAGACTGTTATCTTTTTAGAAATTTGGATTTCAAATAATCCCAAAAGCTTTGCTTTTTTGAATTCGGTTGTTGTACTTTTATTTTCGCTTGAAGCACTCAAAACTTTCTTTTGGCTATTAGATCTGCCTTTGTTCAAAGAATAAAAGGCAAGCCCACCAATCAGTAAAGCAACCATAGCAAGAAGTGCTGCTATATGAATAAAGCCAGCGGATCTTTTTTGGGCAGTAAAAGACATTGATTCTATCAAAATATCATGAAAAAAGTATGCCAGTCAATTACCTATTCATATCGTAACGCGTCTATTGGGTTAAGACGGGAGGCGCGGATTGCCGGAGCAACTCCAAAAATAATTCCGACTGCTGCCGATACCCCGAAAGCGAGAGCAACAGATGCAAAAGATACACTTGTTGGAAAAGCTCTGCTTAAAGCTTGAGATCCAAGCCATCCAATGGCTATACCAATTGATCCGCCCAAAGTAGATAGCACGATAGCCTCGGTGAGAAATTGTAGAAGAATATCATTGGGTTTGGCGCCGACTGCTTTTCTTAATCCGATTTCCCGGGTCCGCTCAGTGACAGTTACAAGCATTATATTCATTATTCCAACTCCTCCGACAACTAGAGAAATTGCCGCGATTCCTCCTAAAGCTGCTGTTAATACCCCTAAAATTTGATTAATGCTGCTGACTAAATTTCCCTGATCAATAACCGAAAAATCGTCTTCAGTCAGCTCTTTATTTAAGTATGACTTAACAGCGTTTATTGCGAGGGGAATGTCTTCTTTGGTTTTAGCTTTTACCGTGACTGCCTGGACGTTATTGTTTCCTGAAAACCTTTGGGCGGAGGTCACAGGCATCGCGACAAAACTGTCTATATCAAACCCGATTCCTCCCGAGCCGATTTTTTCTAAAATTCCTATGATTTCGAATTTTTCCTGCCCGATAGTGATTTCGTTGCCAATAGCCTGAGTTTGTCCGAAAAGATTTTCAGTTATTCCCTTACCCATAAGAACCACTTTTCTTGCAAGATCAACATCTGATTGGTTTATTTCACGGCCGCTCGCGACTCTGATATTTCTGATTCGGCTGTAATTGGATGTAATTCCTGCGATAGTGGTGTACTTTGACTTTCCTTTGTAGCGGACTGCCGATGGTATTTCGATTGCTGCACCGGCTTCATCAATTGGCCCGCCGAGACGGGAAATTCCAGAAACCTGCTTTAAGGTAAGTTTGCTTCCGGCAAAATTAGGCGGTCCGCTGAAGCCTTGACTGAGGTTTACTTTTCCAGGTAGGATAACGATTAAATTTGTTCCAAGCTCCTCAAACTGCCCCGTTATGTATTTTTGCAATCCCTGTCCGAGAGAAACCAAAAGAATTACCGCCGCAACACCGATAATTATACCAAGCATGGTTAAACCCGAACGGGTTTTGTTGCGGGTAATGCTTTTAACGGCCAAAATTACTGTTTCTTTAAAGTTTCCCATTTTATTTTCTCTTGTCGCTTACAATTCTTCCGTCGACAATTTGAATTAATCGTTTTGCCTTACCTGTGATTGACATGTCATGGGTGACAAGAACGATGGTATTACCGTCGTTATTCAGATTAATTAAAAGGTCCAATATCTCTTTTCCCGATTTACTGTCCAAATTTCCTGTCGGTTCGTCCGCTAAGATCAAAGTGGGGTTATTGACTAATGCCCGGGCTATAGCAACCCTTTGCTGCTGGCCTCCGGAAAGTTGGGAGGGAAAGTGATCGAGTCTTTGGCCAAGATCTACTTTTTCTAAAGCGTCTACTGCCATTTTAGTTCTTTCGTGGTTTACGATTCCGGCATAAATAAGAGGTAATTCGACATTATTTAAGGCTGATGTTTTGGGCAGAAGATTAAACGTTTGGAAAATAAATCCTATATGTTTATTTCTAAGAACAGCTAGTTCTTTTTCCGAGAGATTGCTTATATCTCTATCTTCCAGAAAAACTTTACCGCTGGTTGGTTCATCCAAAAGACCGATGATATGCATTAGAGTTGACTTGCCGCTTCCCGAAGGGCCAACGATGGCAACAAATTCTTGTTTTTTAATTTCGAGAGATATATTTTCCAGTGCGCCGACATTAACTTCTCCCATAGGGTATATTTTTGAGATGTTTTCAAGAACTATTACTGAAGACATAATTTTTTACAAAATCTTGATTTTATCGCCATCTTTAATATCAGTTGGCGGTCTGGTTATGACAGTTTCTGTGTCAGTAAGATTAGATTTAACTTCAATCAAATCTATAGAGGATACTCCGGTTGTTATCTCCTTTTTGTGTGCTTTTTCTGAAGTATTAACTATCCAGACAAACTTTTTATCTCCGGTTTCGACAACAGAAGTGGATGGGACAGTAAGGACATCATTTACTGTTTTAAAGATAAATTCGGCGTCACCGTTCATTCCAAGTCTTAGTAATTGGTTCTTATTGCCTGGGAGTTTTACTTTTACTTTATAAGCCGTAGCTCCGGTTGAAGTTAATATGCTTGAATAGCTGATTGAAAGAGTAATACCTTCAAGTTCTTCATCTGGAAAAGCATCGAGAGTTATTAATACTTTCTGTCCGATGGTTAGTTTGGCTATATCAACCTCATTTACCTCAGCTTCAAAAACGAATGATTCAGGGTTAATTATTAAATAGCTTGAGGAAAATGCAGAAACGTTTACTCCAATTTGGTCCGGATCAATTTTTGCGATAATCCCGGTCAAGGGACTGACAAGGGTTGAATCTTTAAGATCCTTTTGAGCTTTTATAAACGCCTCATAAGCTTTATCATTAGCAGATTCAGCTTCTGTTCTCGTTTCTTTTTGCAAAAAAGTTTCGTCGCTATCGTGATTTTTCAGATCGTCGTGAATCCGATCAACTGTAGCCTGAGTGCTACGTAAATCTGAAAGAGCTCTTTGGTAGTCAGAATTTAATTTGATTGTGTCAAGTTTTGCAATAGCCTGGCCTTTGGTTATTTGATTACCCTCCTTGGCTCCAATCCAAGAAATTTTGCCCGTAGTTTGAAAAGTAAGATTTGCCTTTTCGGTGGCATCAATTTTGCCGGAAGCAGAGAGGCTTTCAGTAATTGAACTTCTCGTAACTTTTGCCGTTTCAACTGAAAACTTAGGCCTTTGCGATCTATAAGTCTTCCAGCCAAAGATTAAAACGGCCAAGATTAAAATAATAACTATTCTTCGCCTCGTGAGCCATTTTGTTTTTGCCATAGTCATGGGTAATTGTAGCACCTTTTTAGATTATGAGGGCACGTAAAGAATGGATGGGGTGTTTGAGGACTTCGGTTATATCTCTAAAATTTAGCTTGCCGTCGTTGTTGAAATCAAATGGCCGCATTCGTCCGAAATCTATAACTGTTAGTCCTTTGCCGAGGAAAACTTCCTTTTCTTTTGCTAAATAAAAAGGTTTTCTTAGAATAAATTTGTAAGTTTTGTTCGGAATTACGTCCCTGAGTTCCGGAATTTGGCCGACACCGTTTTCAAAAGTCAGATCGTTAATTTCAATCTTTTTGTTATCGTTTTCAAAAAGCGTAAGGAAAAAATTATTTCCATCAGAGCTTGCTTTAAACCACAGGGCAGTTTTCATAATCAGAGTAGGGGGTGAAATAATGGATATATTTTTCAAAATTGCGGCGCCGAACTCTTTACTGTCTTTCTTCATCTGGAGAATTATTTTTTTGTCTCCCGTTTCCTTGGGTGTTTTAAGTACTATTTTTATCGTCGTATCGTGATATGGCTCTGTTGGTGGTACCCTTCCCACAAAGATACTTTCTTTCTGAAAGTCTCCCGTTATATTTAATTTAAAACCATCGGTTTCGTCCCAGATTGACTGCCCGGTGTTTGAAAATTTGGCTAAGATTTCGTACTCAGAAAAACTAACCAGCTCGACCGGAAGCGAGTTTGCAAAAAAAAGATTATTGTTGATCTGTTCAGGTTTTCCTTTGTTTTTGGGCAGATTTTTAACTGTCTCGTATTGGATGTAAAACTCTTTGGAATTTGGTTTTTTCCAGGAGAAATTATCGAATGGTTCACTTTGGTAATTCAGAACAAAAGGTGTTACGGCAACGATTCTCGGATCGATCCAAACTTGTGTGAATGCTTTCTCAAAATTAGAGGCAACGAGTTCTTCTGAATTGTTCAAATCTCTTATCCATCCGGTTTCTGTTATAAATATCGGAACATTTCTTTTGAGTCCGAAATTTTCCACGTATTGGGTTTCCCACTCATAACTTTTAATGCTTAATTTTCCGTCCGCATAAGGCTTTCCTGAAAAGCCCGGGTTTGGATAGGAATGAGAAGTCCAACCATCAAATAAGCTGAATATTTTTCCATCTGCGTTTTTCATTAAGTTCCAGAATTTTGTTACATCCATTGTGTCAGCGGTATCTTTAGCAGCATTATCGAATCCTGCTGGCAGAATGAAAAAGTCATCAGATGCCTCTTTAAGTTTGTCGTGGAAAACTTGAATTATTTGTGAGTAACTTTGCGGATCTATTTTACCGCCCCACTCATTGGCGTGGTTTGGTTCATTAAATAAAACTATATAGCGGTTTTTAACTACCCAATTTAAGGATTTTAAAAAATTGACCCAATTTTCAACATCTTTTTCGTCGGGCTTCAACCAGACACCGTTTTGTGGCTTTGTTGCCAGGCGCATAATGGGGATAAGTTTAAACTCGCGCATCCGATCAAATGTTTTTTGCCATTTATACGTGTTTCGGTCTTCCTGGGTCACAACCATCGTTACATATCCCCACTGGCCTCCGTTACCATTTACGAGATTTGCTGCGTCAGTTAAATCGTTTTCGTCGATAATGTGTATTCCATATTTATTATTTGGCACCGAAAGGGGATCAGAAATCGCAAAAATGCTTTTAGGAAAAGAAAACAAAAATAAAAAAATTACAAAAATAAAAAATATAACTTTTCTCATATTGACATATGTATGTAGATTTAATTATACTTAGCTAAGTTAGCTAACTTATATATGCAAGTTGCAAATATACATCAAGCCAAAACAAATCTTTCGAAATTAATAGAGGAAGTATTGCTTGGACAGGAAGTAATAATCGCCAAGGCCGGTAGGCCTGTGGCTAAGTTAGTTTCCTATAAACCAAAGAAGAAGGAAAGGAAACCGGGACTTCTTAAAGGAAAAATAACAATTCCTGATGATTTTGATGATGAGGATGAAGAAATTAACAAAATGTTTTATGGTTCAAGTAAATGAGATATCTTCTTGATACTCATATTTATCTTTGGTGGCTTAATAACGATAAGAGGTTAAAAGCTACAATTAGAAAAATTATATCCGATTCAAATAATATTATTTATTTAAGTTGCGCTAGTGCGTGGGAAATAAGTATAAAATTAAAGACAAATCCTGAGTTTAAAATCAGATCACCGGTTTTAGACTATTTTGAACAAAGCAATTTTGAGATTTTAAGTATAACCTTAAACCATATATTTGAACTTCATAAATTACCTACTTACCATAAGGATCCGTTTGACAGGATTTTGATATCTCAAGCTCAAGCCGAAAATCTAACTTTAATAACTAGTGACCAAAAAATATGGAGGTATAAAATCTCTTTGCTAAAAGCCTAAATGAAATCCGATATTCATAAAGCGGGTGGGATTTTAATAAGAAATAAAAAACTATTGGTTGAAAAGTCAAAAAATAAAAACTTTTTTATTGCTCCTGGGGGTTCAATTGAAGATGGGGAGACTGTTAAAGACGCTTTAATCCGTGAACTTTTTGAGGAATTTGAAATAAAAGTTAAAACCCAAGATTTAGTAAAATTTGGTATGTTTTGCGCCCTGGCTGCAGGACAAGAAGAAAAAACCGTTTGTATGGAAGTTTTTTTAGTTAAAAAATGGCAAGGAGAAATTATCCCAGATAATGAAGTTGAAGAAATCCGCTGGATTACATCAAATATTCCAACTGATATTAATGTAGGATCAATATTTGAACACGAAGTTATACCCAGATTAAAACAAAGAAACTTGATTGACTAAAATCTATTTCTTCTATTTTTTAACAAACAAAATTACGTTGGGGAGGTCGCGGCCGGGGCCGACTTTATATCCTCCGCTCCAAAGTGCGGTTGAGCCCCCGTCGTCAAGATTTAAGGCATTTTCTATTCCCATGGCTTTCATTACTTTTGCTGACTCGGCTACAGCAGCATTAAATACAACTCCAATATAGATATTATTTCCTTTATTGGCCACAAATCCGCGGTTTCCTTTGCTGCTTTGTTTTGAGTCGCTGTCTCCTGTGAATGTAATATTTCCGTTGGAAACCAGAAGGGGAAAGTTTGAGATCATACCATCAATTCCCGTATCACGTCCCCATTGAGACACGGCGGTTACAAATCTTACATAACTCCCTCCGAAAATTACTCCGGGGTTTGTACTATATACATTATTTGCAGAATTGAAATAAGTTTTGTTCTTATTCATTAAAAGTAAATCGAATGAATTTGTTTTCCCTGCGCATGTCGGGTATGTAGAGGGACAAAAATAAGAGCCATTTACTCCCGCATAGGCTCCGTTTCTTGAAATATAGGTAGCTAAAGGTAAGACCGGACAGTTATTGGAACAATCTGAATCCGAAGCGGTATCGACAATTACTTTTGTGCTTCCTATATCGGCGGCAATAAGACTAACTAAAAAGTTGCCACTGTCAGTTTGAATTTGCTGTCGAGAATATCCTGAACCGGGAGGTGCGTTATTTACGGGCACATTTTGGGGAATAGTCACGCTTGCCAGTTTTATTTTTTCGTCAGAGATTTTTTTAGTTAATTCGGTTATTTTTTCAGACGCTTTTTTGTAGTCTTTTTTCGACAACAAACTTAATATTTCACTAAAAAGTTTATCTTCGTCCTGGGTCTTATTAGTCTGGCTTTTGAGATCTAGTAAATTTTCATAAGCAGAAACGCTATTTTTATAAGTATCCTGAATATTTCTAACCTCTTCACTTAAATCTTTATTTATTTTTACCTGGTCCTGTCCTTTTATGTCATTTAAGTCGCGTTGGATGATTTCGAGCTGTTCGACTGTTTTTCCGAGCTCGTCTTGAACTTTTGTTTTTTCAGATTCTACTCTTAATTTTTCATTTCGAAAAGAAATAAAAAAATATCCCCCACTAATGATCGAGATAACTAACGCCAGGGGTATTAGAAAATCGAAAATCCTATGCAGTCTGAACCTTTCTTTTATTTTTGTCACTTCACATCTAATTTAACATAATTATTGTAAAAATAAGATAACTCCTTTACTATTAAACTCATGTTCTCGCATTTTGATTTGGCAGAGTTAATTAAAACAATAGGCTATCTTGGAATTTTTTTTATGGTCTTTGCAGAATCAGGGCTTTTCTTCGGCTTTTTTTTACCGGGTGACAGTCTTCTTTTTACATCAGGTTTTTTGGCCTCGCGCGGATTTTTCAATATATGGGTTTTAGTGCCGCTTCTTATTATCGGTGCTATCGGGGGCGATAGCGCTGGATTTTGGATGGGGAAGAAACTGGGTAGCTGGTTGATGAAGCGTAAAGAATCCTTCTTTTTTCGGAAAAAACACTTGATTGAGGCCCAAAAATTTTATGATAAACACGGTGGGAAAACTCTTATCCTAGCGCGGTTTATTCCTGCTGTCAGGACCTTTGTACCGATCGTTGCCGGAATGGCGAACATGAATTATCGAGTTTTTATTAGTTTTAATGTTTTCGGCGGGATTTTTTGGGTATCTGGTATGACTTTGGCTGGATATTTTCTGGGTAGCATAATCCCGAATGTCGATAAATATATGCTTCCCATTATCGGCGTTATAATCGTATTGTCAGTTGCTCCGGGGTTACTGCATTTATTAAATAGCCACCGTAAAAAAAATACTTGATTAGTGTGTTATTATAAAAGGTAAGCTATGTTTACACTTCCTGACTTACCATATAAATATGATGCTTTAGAGCCGTATATAGATGAAATGACGATGAAGATTCATCATGATAAACATCACGCGGCTTACGTAAATAATCTAAATGAATTACTTAAAGACCACCCCAGTTTACTTAAAATGGACGCAATAAATTTGGTTAAAAATTTGGATAAAGTTCCGGAAGGTATTAGGACTAAAATTAGAAATAACGGAGGAGGACACGCCAATCACTCGTTTTTTTGGCAGTTGATGGCCCCAAAAGCCGATAGAGAACCGCGAGGCGAACTGTCAGAAGCTATAAAAAATACTTTTAGTAATCTCGAAGGCTTTAAAGAAAAGTTTACCTCTGTCGCCATGGGAAGATTCGGTAGCGGTTGGGCATGGTTGATGATTAACAACGGGAAGTTGGAAATTATTGACACTTCTAATCAAGAGACACCGTTAATGGATGGTAAACCAGCAATTTTGGGCTTGGATGTTTGGGAACACGCCTACTACCTAAAGTACCAAAACCGCCGTGCTGATTATATTGCTGCTTGGTGGAACGTTGTAAACTGGAAACAAGTGGAAGAGAATTTTAATGAAGCTTCATAGAAAACTTGTTGTTATTGCTCTAACTATCTTGGTTATTGTGGTGGTTGGGGCGAGGATTACTATTAACAAGTTTGGCGATGCCCGTCCTGTGTTTCTGCCTGCGAGTGGAAATTTACCAGAAATTGTTGACAATCAGCAAAGCCGTCAATTAGAGAGTTCGCCACTTCCGCAAATTGAGCCAGTAAACTTTCCTTTAAAACTTCCTTCAGGATATCAAATTTCGGTTTTTGCCAGGAACCTGGGAAAACCGCGGGATTTGGCAATATCCCGTGGTGGGATCTTGCTTGTATCAATTCCGTCATCAGGTAGGGTTTTGGCTTTGCCTGATAAAAATAATGACGGCAGGGCCGAAGTCATAGAAGTTTTAAAAAATCTTAATAACCCACACGGAATTGCCTTCAATAGTGGTTATCTGTTTGTTGCCGAAGAGACAAGAATCTCAAGGTATAACTGGGACGAAACAAGTTTAACGGCAAAATTAGACAAAAAACTATTTGATCTACCCAAAGGAGGAAGACACACAACACGCACGATTGCTTTTAACAAGCTGGGGCAGATGTTTGTGTCTATCGGTTCTACCTGTGACGTATGTATTGAGAAAAACCCTTGGAATGCAGCTATCATTATATCGGATAAAGAAGGTAACAGTCCGAGGGTATATGCAAAAGGGCTGCGGAATGCGGTGTTTATTGCAGTAAGTCCGGTTACAGATGAGCTGTGGGGAGTTGAGATGGGGCGGGATTTTCTGGGGGACAACTTACCGCCTGATGAAATAAATATACTTAGTGACGCAGCCGATTACGGCTGGCCTATTTGTTACGGCAATAAAATTCATGACACCTCTTTTGATAAAAATGTGTACGTTCGTGACCCTTGCTCCGATACTGTGGCTCCGATCTTTGAAATTCCCGCTCATTCCGCGCCGCTTGGATTGGCATTCTGGCGGGGGGACTTGCTGATTTCTTATCATGGATCGTGGAACCGGTCTTCCCCCACGGGTTACAAAATTGTGAAGATGAAGTTGGATGGCAACAAAATAATCGGAGTCGAAGATTTTATCACAGGTTTTCTTTCGGGAAGTCAAGCTCTAGGCCGTCCGGTTGATATTGAAGTGGGTCGTCATGGCGAGCTTTACGTCAGCGATGACAAATCCGGGGCAGTTTATTTCGTGACAAGTTAGATTTTGTTTAGAACCTGGAGGATTTTGGGGAGGAAAAGAAGAACTCCGATTATTACAGATAATATTGCAGACAACAAAACCCCTGCTGCTGCAACATCTTTAATTAACTTTATGCGAGGCGAAAACTCTGTACTTATTAGATTTATTGTTTCTTCAATAGCTGTATTTACCAGCTCCAAAATTAGGACTAAGCCTATGGTTATTAATAAGATTGTAAATTCTAACGGACTAAAGCCAAGAACCCAAGCAAGAGTTAAAACCAAAAAAGTTATAAGTATATGGACACGAAAGTTCGGCTCTCCTTCAAAAACAGCTTTTAATCCCTCAAAGGCAAATCTAAAACTTTTGACCGTGTGTTTTCCAACTTGAGCCATGGCACTAGTTTCTTATGAACTGGTTTCAAAGCTAGTTCATATAACCTAGCGAAGCTCTCAAAACGAGCTTACCAGGCGAGTTTTGAAACAGGTTCTATTTATGCTAACATTAAGTAACTAAAGTTTAAATGGAGAAGATTCTAATTATTTTTTTAGCGAGCATTCTAATCTGGCTGATGTATATCGGCCTTGTTTTTTTGTGGGTAGTTGACGGTAGAGTTAGAAAGGAAACTGCTCTTCACGCATTTATTTCTTCTGTAATTGCCTGGATTTTTTCTCAGATGATAAAAACCCTGATTCCTACTCCGAGACCTTTTGTGCTAAACGGTCGTATAACGGAAACTTTGACTGTTTTCCGCGATGGTGCTTTTCCTTCCGGTCATGCTGCTTTGGCTTTTGCACTGGCGACCACAATTTGGCTGCACAATAAAAAGCTTGGAATTTTATATCTAATTGGCGCATTAGTTATAGGTGCGGCAAGAGTATTGGGAAATGTTCATTACCCGATCGATATCGTTGGGGGGGCTGTAATTGGAATAGTTATCGCTTTTGTGATTGAGAAACTGCATTTAAAGACTTGACAATTAGCAATTGACTTATTAGACTGCTAATTATATCCTTTAAATAATATGACTAACGAGGGCCAAAGCATTACTAGAACATTGCCTGTTGTTGCTATTCGGGGAACTGTTGCTTTTCCGTTTACAGACTCGATTTTCTCCTTTGGGAGACCTAAATCAATTGCTGCAGTTAATACCGCTTTCCAAGAAGACCGGGTTGTTGCGGTTTTTACTCAAAAAGATGCCAGAACTGCGGATCCAGGCTTTGATGATCTTTATCAAATTGGGACAATTGCCACAATTACCCAAATGATGTCAACAGATGGGGAAATCCATGCGATGGTTAAAGGACAAGTACGGGCCAAGCTTGAAGAAGTTGTTGCAACTGATCCCTATATGATTGGCCGGATAACCGAGATTTCGCAGATAGATACGACTGGAGATGAGGTGCAAGCGCTTGCCCGCCAGCTACTGGATCTTTTTAAAAAGGCCATAAATCTAGGCAAATCAGCCGAGATTACGGCTGTAATGAGGGTTATCTCAGGACAAACAGAGCCGGCAGAGTTAGTTGATCTGGTTTCATCTATGTTGGATATAAAACTCGCCGATAAACAAAAACTTTTAGAGTCTCCTTCAGTACAAGAGCGAATTGAAAAGGTTATTGAATATTTGGTTCACGAGATAAATGTTCTTGAGATTGAAAGAACGATATCGACCAAAACCCAAAAAAGTTTTGAGGATAAGATGAGAAAAGCGATGTTAGAGGAGAAAAAGAAAGCGATTGAATCGGAGCTTGGTGAAAGTGAAGAAGGCGTGAGCGGAGATGAAATTGCTGAATATAAAAAGAAAATCGTAGTTGCTAAGATGCCTAAGGAGGTGGAGGAAAAAGCCAAAAAGGAATTAAATAAGTTGGTTCAAATGAATCCTCACAATCCTGAAGGAGGATACCTTCGTAATTATCTTGACTGGTTAGTTGATATGCCTTGGTCAGTTTCTTCCCCCAATAACGTATCTCTCGCCCATGCCGCTCAGACACTTGAGGAAGATCATTATGGAATCGATAAAGCAAAAGAGCGCATTTTAGAATTTTTGGCTGTAATGAAACTCAAGAAAGAGGGTGTAAGTAGACATAAAGATAAAAATAATACTCAAGACTCGCAGTCGACAATTCTTTGTTTTATAGGACCTCCCGGTGTCGGCAAGACTTCGATAGGAAAGTCTATTGCAAAAGCTTTAGGGCGTAAGTTTGTAAGGGTTTCTTTGGGAGGAATCAGAGACGAAGCGGAAATAAGGGGACATCGGAGAACCTATGTCGGGGCTCTCCCTGGCAGAATTATCCAGGGAGTTAAAAATTCGGGAACTAATAATCCTGTTTTTATGTTGGACGAAATCGACAAACTGGGTGTTGATTTTAGAGGTGATCCTTCTTCCGCTCTATTAGAGGCGCTTGATCCTGAACAAAATAGAGAATTCTCAGACCATTATCTGGAGGTTCCATTTGACCTTTCTCACGTGATGTTTATTTGTACGGGTAATATTTTAGATACAATTCCGGTTGCCCTTCGAGATCGTATGGAGATTATTAATTTTCCGGGTTATATTGAAGACGAGAAATTTTATATAGCCCAGAAATTTCTTTGGCCTAAACAACTGGTGTATGCAGGAATTAATTCAAAAAAAATTAATATCACGGATGTTGCCCTTAGGGATGTAATAGTACATTACACCAGAGAGGCCGGAGTTAGAAATTTGGAACGAAATTTAGCAACAATTTGCCGCAAAGTCGCAAGACTGGTTGCTGAAAACAAGAAATATCCAAATGAAATTAAGATCACCGATTTAAGAAAGTTTTTGGGACCGACTAAATTTTCATCTCTTATTGCCGAGAAAAATGATGAAGTTGGTATGTCAACCGGCCTTGCAGTTACCCCTGCCGGAGGAGAGATATTATTTATTGAAGTAGCTCTCATGCCAGGTAAAGGAAGGTTGACCTTAACAGGACAGTTAGGCGATATTATGAAAGAGTCAGCCAAAGCAGCCTTCACTTGGATAAAAGCCCACTGGTATGAACTGGGATTAAAGCAAAATTTTGCGCTTAACATGGATGTTCATGTTCATGTTCCAGAAGGAGCAGTACCTAAAGACGGTCCCTCAGCAGGTATTGCAATTACCACTGCCTTAGTTTCTGCAGTTACAGGAATTGCCGTCAGAAGAAATGTGGGAATGACGGGAGAAATGACCTTGAGGGGAAGAGTTCTTGAAATAGGAGGAGTCAAGGAGAAGGTGATTGCGGGTCATAGGGCCGGTTTGAAAACGATAATTTTGCCCAGGGACAACAAAAAGGACATGGAAGATGTTCCTCAGAATATTAAAAAGGATATTAAGTTTGTTTTTGTTGCAAGGTTTGAAGAGGTCCTAGGAGAAGTTATGAAAACCTGGCCGCCAAAAATTGAGAGACGAAAAGTTGATAAATCCTTAAACATTCAACCTCTTTATCTTCGCACAACTTGATATAAGGACGATTAGCTGAAACTAGAGTATAATAAGTTCATAAAGCCGCCATCGTCTAGTGGTCTAGGACGTCTGGTTCTCAACCAGAAAATCGGGAGTTCGATTCTCCCTGGCGGCACAAGACCATTACCTCTTTACAAAACTAATTGCTTTTGTGTTATTATAGTGAGATGAAAATAGGTAGCCTAAAAAAAGGATTGGCGACAAAAGTTGCCTCATATAAAAAGAGGCTTCAAAAAAAGTCTGAAAATCCAAAGAATAAATTTTTAATTATAGGATTTATCGTTGTTTTACTTCTTCTTACTGTTGGTTATAAATTTAAAGGTTTATTGATTGCAGCAACGGTTAATGGCCAGCCGGTTACCCGAGTCTCGGTCATCAAAGATCTCGAAAAACAGGGAGGAAAGCAGGTTCTGGATTCTCTGGTCACTAAAGTTTTAATTACTCAAGAGGCTAGCAAAAAAGGTGTTAATGTAACAGAGGATGATATCAAAAAAGAAGAAGACAACTTGGAAAAGACCTTATCGGGTCAGGGAACAACCTTAGATAATGCTTTATCTTTACAAGGACTTACCAGAAATGATCTTGCTGACCAGATAAGAACTCAAAAAATGGTAGAGGGTTTACTTAAAGATAAACTAAGCATATCGGACGATGAACTTAAAACATATTTTGACCAGAACAAAACTACTTTTGCCAAGGATGCTAAGTTTGACGATGTTAAGGATCAGGTTAGAGATCAGGTTTTTCGCCAGAAGTTAACTTCAGAATATCAGACCTGGATTACCGATCTCAAAAAGTCCGCTAAAATTAACTACTTTGTTTCCCTCTGAGCAAGGATATATAATAAATTTTATGAAGCGTTTTTCCATTTTTTTTGTTTTGTTAATATTTTTGTTTGTTTTGGCAAAAAATACATTAAGCCAGGATTTTGACTACCAAAAGGCATTTCAGGATTACGATTATAGTTTTGGTCTTTATTTAAAAAACATTGCAAGCTATAAATTCGCGAAGAGCCAGTATTTGTCTCTGAAAACTATAGAATCAAAAAATGTCTTAATTGATTCCGTCAAAGTCTTTTTAACGTCTCGCAATGTGGCAATTAATGCTTATCTGACTGCATTAAGGTTTAAAGTCTTTGAAACTTCCGGACTTATTTCTGATGAGAAAAATAATATCTTTGGGAAAATCGATCCGGAGGTAGCCTGGTATTTGGATAACAATAAAGAGATTGACGCCCTCAGTGCTCTTGAGCTTTTGAATACTGAAAATAAGTCTATCAAAACCCATTATGGCAAATTTAGCAAAAATGCAATCTACCGTGCATTATTTGCAATTTCATATGGACGCGTTAGTGATAACGAAACAAATATCAGGTTAGTTCGGGAGTCCATCAAAGAAAAAATTGACAAAATAGATCAAAATCATGACAAAAATACTCAAGTTACTAAATCTTGGCTTCAAGAAGTTGATATAAGAATTGATAAGATTGACTCTGGATTGAAAAACGCAACTCAGAAAATGAATTCAATAGATACCTTAAAATGGGATCCTCTAGATGCCTATAACCAATCGATGAGGATTTTTGATGATTCGCAAAAATACGTAAAAGAGGCCATTTCTTATTTTAAACAAATAGTAAAAGAATTAAAAACTGCCGACTAATATGGATACAGCTAACAATTTGCCAAATAATACGCTTCCTAAACCCACTGAGCCTGCTAACACAGAGTTGATTCCTCCGAAAAAAAGAAAACTTTTAATAATCGGGGCTATTTTTATTGTGTCTCTTCTGTTTTTGAACATTCTCGGGAGAATAATAATTACTATCCGTTCGGGTCCGAAAGAAAATACAACTAATGTTGTAATTACGCCAAAAACTACTTCTTTTGGGCAGGAAATTTTGAATCCATCAAAATACGCGAGCGATCCTGAAGTTCTTAAAATAGAAACAGATATAAGCAATTTGGAAAAGAACTTTACCGAAAAGGATATCAGGGAATTTAGGCTGAGTTCTCCCACGTTTGACTTCGAAATGGACTTTGGTAAATGATATCCTTTGATTTATTGACAAGCAGCCTTCGCAAGGGTAAAATAGCTTCTGTTATGTTAATTGTACCCTCTTTTATTTTTCCCATTACCGCTAAAGCGGTTTAGGAAAAGCTGGGAGAAACAACGATTTTCTCTTCTCTCAGAAACTAAGAGGGTGTTTTTTTTGATGATATAACTTATGAAAAATAACCAAAAAATTCAGCTAACCAAGGTTGGATATGCTTCTTTGAAACTGGAGTATGAAGACCTGGTTAATAACAAAAGACCCCAGCTTGTTGAGAGGCTTTCTAACGCTCGGGGAGAAGGAGATTTGGCCGAAAACAGCGATTACAGCAATGCTAGAGACGAACTCGAATTTTTGGATGGCAGGATAGAAGAACTAAAAGCGGTTTTAGAAAATGCCGATATTATGTCCGGTAAAACTAACGGAAAAGTTAACGTTGGTACGCGCGTGGTGGTCGGAGTAAATGGCAATAAACAGGCTTTTTCTATAGTCGGCGAATGGGAGGCAGATCCCAGCAATAAAAAGATTTCAAGTAGCTCTCCTTTAGGTCTAGCCTTAATTAATAAAGCGGTGGGAGATAGCGTCGAGGTCGAAGCCCCGGCAGGAAAGGTTCTTTACAAAATACTTTCAATAGAATAAAATTAATTTATGATTGATACTAGATTTACTTTAGTTTCTAAAAAGTCCAACACTTCCTGAAAAGGGGGGTCTTGGATTGGTATAGGGTGCCTCCCGAAAGGGAGGTTTTTTTGTTTATCATGACTAAAGAAATTTATTTACTAGAAAGAAACGACAATCGAATTTTAGAGGCGGCAGAGACTGTCTCAAGTATGATTGCCGCTTATAATTTCGGGCATCCTCATGAAATGTTACCCAAATCACCTGATGTTATAGCGTCACAGTTTATTGATGGTAACTCAATAATGTTGGTTAATGAGACAGAAGATGGAAGGCTGAGTGTAATCTGCCATGGGGCAATGTATCCGAACTTTGATCGAGGAGAGGATAAGATTTTAGGTATGCAGATTGTTGAGATGGGCTCAGTAATTGTCCACCCCGCATATAGAGGCCAGGGAATTGGATCAGTGGGAACGAAAATGCTTTTTGACTTGGCTTTCAAAAATTGGGACAAAGTTTTGTGCCTGGCAAAAGTGAAACAGGTTGTTACGGCCAGAGTATTCGATAAAGCCGCAATTAGTCCTGTAAGTTTTTGGGAATTTCCATATCTTTCGTATTTAACCTGTACTTGTGAAGGCTCTTCAGAGCGTTGTGGATTCGACTCTTGTTGTTATCGAAGAACGCCAGAAGAAAGTAGTCAGAGTCATTTTGAAAAAATTCTTAATAGAGATAACCCGATAGGTTATATGCCGTGTACATTGGTTGTTTCAGATAAAGATTTAGCTTACAGGTTTGAAGAGGTTTGTGGGAACATGCATAATAACCTTTTAAATACTTCCCTGGCGCGTGGTGTAATTTCGGGGGATTCAATGCGGACTGCCGACGAGTTTTTTACAGTTTTAAAAAGCTTAAGGAATAACTTAGCATGAATAAAAATCGACTTATTAAAACATTTTTTGACTTAGTGAGGCTCGATAGCCCTTCAGGTGAAGAAGAAAAAGTTTGTAGTTTTATAAAGGAAAGGTTGGCTAGTTTAAATATAATTTCATCTGTTGATAAATCCGGTAATTTGTTTGCCAAGACCGGTGGCGGGTTAGCAGAACCGGTTTTACTTTCCGCCCATATGGATACTGTAGAGCCAGGCAGGTGTATAAAACCTTTTGTCAAAAATGAAGTAATTGCAAGTAGAAGTAGAACGATTTTGGGAGCTGATAACAAAGTTGCAATTGCAGCCATACTTGAGGCAATTACAACAATTCCACCTGATAAAAGAAAGACTATTGAGTTGGTATTTAGTGTTTCCGAGGAAACAGATGGCGGTATTAAAAATTTCAACTTCTCACAAATTGAAAGTAAGTTCGGTATAGTTGCTGACTCGGCATATCCGATTGGGACAATAATTGTTGCTTCTCCCTGGATAGAAGATTTCGAAGCGGAAATAATTGGGCGAGGTTCTCATGCCAGCTCTCCAGAGAAAGCGATTAATGCACTTACTATTGCGGCAAATTCTATCTCATCTTTGAAGTGGGGGAAAATAGATAAAGAAACAGTGGCGAATATTGGGATAATTACAGGTGGATATGCGACCAATACGATTCCTTCGCAGGTTGTCGTTAAAGGTGAGGTACGTAGTTTTTCAAAAAATTGTTTTGAAAAAACCAGGCTATTAATCGAGTCCAGATTTCGTGAAAAGACTGAACAACTGGGTGGGACTTTGAAATTTGTTCATAAATTCTATTGCGGGGGTTATAAATATAGAAGGAATGACTCAGAAATAGAGCGAATAAGAGAAATTTATAAATATTTGAGAATAAAGCCTATTTATTGCGTTTCTTACGGGGGCAGCGATGCAAACATTTTTATCTCGAATAATATTCGCCTGGTAAATATTGGGGACGGAGTGGAGTATCCTCATACAACGGACGAGAAAATTTCCATTGAGAATTTAGTAAAGCTAACAGAAATTATAAGAAATTATATATCGATTTAAAAAAAAGAGGGGTGTATGTATAAGTCACCCACTTTTCGGAATAAGTGTGTTAATAAACTGCATAGGCGACACATACTTTAAAGATGAATGTGGCCTTTGGTAATTGTACCAGAT